>Ga0209755_10001709_pt1 | contig 32979 bp, 28 predicted proteins | sample TergutCo191P1_FD_187301 | JGI IMG/M metagenome (GOLD analysis project Ga0209755, IMG submission 187301) | Cornitermes sp. P1 segment gut microbial communities from Petit-Saut dam, French Guiana - Co191P1 (SPAdes) (version 2) | ecosystem: Host-associated > Arthropoda: Insects > Digestive system... | reverse complement strand
GTTTGTGCTTGTGCCGCTCATGAGGTTGTTCATATAAGCGTAACCCACGGCGTTATAGAACCAATCGCTTTCCTTTACATCGTCAAACGGGTTTACCCATGTGCCTGTGTTCGGGTTCCAGTTAGTACCGGGTACCGGAATATCCGTGTCCGGCGGGGTTATCGGTGCGGCTTGGACAAAGAAATGTGTGTTGAGCGTCACGCCGCTTGCGAAATTAACGGTTACATTGTGACGCCCTACTGCCAGCGTATCGAGATATTCTGGCAAGTAAGTTATCACCGTAGAGCCGCTTGTGGCTGTGTAGTGCGTATTGCGCGTGATTTGGCTGCCGCCCACTCTAACATGGTTAAAGCGTGACAAATCATGCTGTATTGTTTTGACAAGAGGTTCGTTTGAGCCTTGAATATATGTCCTGTTGCCATTCGCGTAGCTGTAGCTTGGCTGTGCGGGTGTGGTTGAGCCGCCACCACCGCCTGTTGTAATCGCGCCGTAATTGATCGAAATCCACTGCGTAGCACTTGCTGCATCGGTTACTGAGATTATTGCCGATCCAGCCGCTCCCGCTGTTGTGGGTGTGCCGGAAATCACGCCTGTGGTCGGGTTGATGGAGATTCCAGCCGGAAGCCCTATCGCGCTGAAGGTGTACGGCGTTGTGCCGCCTGATGCGCCGCCCGATACGTTGATGGGAGTAATCGCCGTGCCAACCAAGGTGGCGGGGATATCAGGCGTTCCTGTGAAAGCCAACGCTGTCGGGGCTACGGTGAAGCTAATGTTGAACCGGTAGCCGATGGGCGTACTTCCGTTGATCCCCGTAACCAATATAGATGCCGTATGGGTTCCCACCGCAAGACTATTGCGCGGGGTGACGGTGAATGTGGTCGTGCCGCCGGAGGCAAGCGTGGTGGCGAGAGAACTTTTGTTGAGATCGAAGAAATTGCTCCCCGCTAAAGCGCCGCCCGTGGGGGCAAGCACAATATCAAGGCTCGTCGCGTTGACAGCGCCCGTTCCCACGTTGGACAGTGTGAACGTGGTGGATGTAATCGGCGCGTAGCCGTAAACTGCGTCGTCGAAGACAAACACGCCATCGTCTTCCGTTACCGGGTCGGATATGACCAGTTCGGGGCCGACGGTTAACGCCGCGACCGTCGTCGCGGCCACGCTGGCGGCTGCGCCGTTGCTCACCGCGTTGACCGCGCGGACTTCAAAATTATATGCCGTGCCAGCCGTCAAGCCGGTGACTTCGTAGTTTCTTGTGGTCGGTCCGGAAGACGGGATGGTCGTCCAGCTTCCGCTATCCTGACGGTATTCATACCGAATAATCGGGCTGCCGCCGTCGTCGGGGGCTTGCCATGACAGGAGTACGCTGGTCGGTACGCGCGACCTTCCCTGCAGGCTGCCCGGAGCGGCGGGCGCGGTTGGCGCGGCAACCGTTCGGAACGAGTTGCTATTGTTTGCCGCCATCGCAGTACCAGCCGCGCTTTGGAAGCCGGAGATGTTCACGGTGTAGAGCGTGTCGTTGGCAAGACCGGTGAACGCAGCCGTATACACCCTGCCGATCCACGTTCCCGCCGGTAAGGTGACGGGCGAACCACCGCTCGTCAGCGTCAAGGTTCCGGGGATGGATGTGTTCATGTTCTTGTCGAACGAAATCATGATGAGTCCCGAAACCGGGTAGCTCGTTGTGCCGTTCGCGGGCATTATGCCCGTGACCGTGGGCGGCGTGGTATCGGCAACGGTGAAGTCCCTGTAATAGACCTTTGAGCCGTTCATGTATTCCGAAGAATAAGTCATGGACAAAGTGTTGATGGTAACGGTTGGATTTGGGCTTGACGAAAGCGCAAATCCAGCATTTGGGGTAACAATCAATGACAGCCTATATGTTTCTCCGGCGATAAAGTTGTGACTACCGCCTACAAGCTCGTTTGTTGAAAGACGACGCCATGAAGCGACGGAAACAGTGTATTTGCTGCTATCGCCGGAAGTCGGGGAGAAGCTGGGGTTCGCCCCGGCAGCGGGAGCCGTGATTGTTGCGGAAGCGGATGGAATTGCCTCTAAAACTCTAATACCATTAGCTTCCTGAACAGCAACAGACGTGCTTGCAAGAAAGCTGTTAATCATAGACAAGTCATTGTGCTGGAAGTAACCACCACTTATGGTTAATGAACCTCCACTCCTAAACAAACCTACAGTTTGACCTGAAGTACCAGCATTAACCAAAAATTCACCGCCGAAAATATTGACAGCTCCGCCCATCATAGACATCGCATAACCGAAAGCTACACCTTCAGTGGAAATCCTGCCTTGCATCGAGCCGTCATAGATATTAAGAGTTCCGCCTTGTTGGAATATTGCTCTACCATAGCTCGGAGGCATATTTGCTCTGCCAGCCAGAGTTCCGCTAAAGACATTGACATTCCCTTCAAGATTGTAAATAATTGCGTTTACAGCACTTGGCAAGTCAAATTGAACAAGCAGTTGGCCATCGCCTTTGACATTCAGAGTTCCACCGGCACGAACTTGAATAAAGCTATTTATTGCATTGTTTGTTCCCAAATCTCTGGTAGTGAAATGTGAATTTCCATTAAGAATAAGTGTCTTTTCACTGTCCATACGAATAGCAGGCTGCGCTCGTCCATAAGACGACATTACCTGTTCCAATGGTGCTGAATTAAGTTGAACGTATCTTATAGCAGGGTTTTCCAATGCTGCCTTGAGTTGTGCGAAATTGGTACAGATTACGGGGTCGGCTTCGCTATCGCCGGGTGCGGCGTATGCCGGAACCGAGAACACCGGCAAAAGTGTCAGCACCATGCAGAGCGTGAGTATTATGCTAAACAGGCTCTTGGTTTTTCTTGATTTCATTGCATTTCCTCTCCCTCTTGAATATTTTGTTCCGATTAAAAACGATTTCTCTCTTTTTGAGCGGCTTTATGTGTGCCGCAAATCTTTTGCCCATCGGGTATGAAAGATATATCCCACCTCCGGCTTATGTTCGATCCACATGAATCCTCGCCCTGCGCTATCTACCTGCTGAATCAGATGTTCCAGTTTCAGCGGCGGCGCGTCCCGGCTGTTTGGGCTGTCATCCTCTCCCCATACTGCGGAGTAAAGCTGCTCGTAGGATAGGGGTTCGCCCTCACGCGTTGCCAGCAGTTCAAGGGCGTCAAATTCGTTTCTGTCGATGTACAGCTTCGCACCCAATGACGTTGTAGCCTGTTTGGTCTGTCTGTCGAGTATCAATGGCCCGATTAACAGAAGATTGTCAAGCCGGTCGCTGTTTTTTATGTTAGGCTCAATTTCCATCGTCCCCCTCCATATATAATTTTGGCTATTTTAATTATAGGGGGTTGAAAAGACGAATGTGGCAATTGTGTCAGGATTGCCCCATTTGCTCGAAAGAAATTTTTCCCATCTTTATTCACGCTCCAGCATGTAGCCCTCACCGTACTCCGACGAAATCATAAACCCTGAGTTTTGAAGTTTCTTACGCAGCCGCTTTATCGCGCTTCTAAATGCGCTGTCGTCCCCTGCCATTTCCTGACACCATACTTTTTCGTATAGATATTCAGCAGTTAAAGTCTTTTCAGGACGCTGTACAAATTGTTGAAGCAGGGCGTACTCTTTTTGCGTCAATACCATGTCCTCACCGTGGAGTAATGCCCTTCCGGAAGCCGGTTCAAGTGTCAGCGGGCCGATTGTCAGAATATCCGGGATTAAAGAAGCCCGAAGTAACATGGCTTCGACATAACTGATAAAAACGCCAAGTTTATATGGCTTGGTCAGGTAATTATCGCCTCCGGCTTCAAGGCCCTTTATGACGTCCTCATGCGTTCTCATCGCGGTCAGCATGAGAACGGGGACGTTTGAGGTTATTCGGATTTCCTTTAGAAAATCCAACCCGTTGCCGTCAGGCAGTTGAATATCAAGCACGATTGCGGCGGGCAACTCCTCATTGAAAAATGCCCGCGCTTCGGCAAGGCTATATGCTTGCTTGATTTTATAGCCCCGCTGCCCTAATATTGTTTTATTATTAGCCTGTACAGCAGGCTCGTCCTCGACCAGCAACAAGTATCCTTTATTGTCCATCCTTGGCTCCCTCCTTATCAGGGTCGTATACCGGCAGGGTAAAAGTAAAAACAGAACCTTTACCGCGTTCGCTTTCGACCGAAATTGTTCCACCGTGCGCTTCAATGGCGTTTTTGCTTATTGCCAGCCCCAAGCCGGTCCCGCTGTCGGATACCCCCCGATCAAAAACGCGGGGTAACATTTCAGGCGCGACGCCTGAACCGTTATCGCGCACCTTAACGGTTATCACGCCAGCGCCGCGGAGTGCTTGTATAATTATTTCACCTTTCCTCGTATGCCTGTTCGCGTTGGATAAAAGGTTGGAAAGCACATGCAGCAGTAAATCGGTACTGCCGAACACAAGAGGAAGTGACTGCGGAATGTTAATAATCAGGTTATTGCCGTTGCGTTCAAGCAAAGCCCGGTAGGTTTCAGCCCCATCGCTCAATAAGGCTGCGACTTCTATCGGCTCCATTTTTTGCTTATTATCGTACATAGATGAATAATCCATCGCGCCGTCCACCATGCGCGCCAACCGCATGACTTCTTCTTCGGCGTTATCCAGAATGGCACATGCCTTATCCTTGTCAAGTTTGAAATTGAACATATCTTTGACGGTGAACATGCTTGTTTGAATGACGGTGAGCGGTGTTTTGAAGTCATGGCTCATGTTTTGGAAAAACTCGTTCTTCATTCGGTTCAGGCGGTCAAGCAGGTCATTTTCGGTGAGAAGTTCCTGCTCCCGCATTTTTGCCGCTGTTTCCAAGTTCTCGTGAGCCTTGCGCAGAGATTTGAGAAACCCGGAAACAAACAAATTGAATATAACGAATATAATCAAGATCAGCGCGAGAACCACAAGGAACAGCGCGGTCATGGCGGTATCGTAATCAGACAGGCTATACGTCAAGGTCGCTATGTAGTACCAGTCCAGCAGCGGAATGGCTCCGATGGTGGCGATCCCGCTTCTAATATCAAAAGAGCGTCTTTCCAATGGTTCAAGGAGTTTAATTTCAGAAAGGACGTCTATGTCGATTTCCAATTCATGCAGTATATCAATGATGTTCGCGCCGTCTATGATAAGCCCCACATCTCTTGCCGCGTAGATTTTCCCGCTCTCTATAAAGAAGTAAAGCTCCGTCCGGTCGCTGATATTCCGGTAAAGGGTATCAACAAATTCGGACAGTTCTATCCCGGTTCCCACCATCCCCACGGGATTGCCCGCGCCATCCCTGACCGGGGCGTTTATCCAGAGCTTAATTGTGTCTATATCCGGGTTGTAGTTGATATTGAAGTTATACACTTCCGTGTTGTAAAGGGTCAGGTTGTACCAATAATTCACGGGATCATCGGCATCCACCCAATACGGCTCGTTGTCGTCTGAGTGAAACATCATATCCTGACTGTTCATCCAAAAAATCGAATACCCCGTAAACGCCTGGCGATAAGAGTGTATTTCTTCCAGCGCGACTATTTCCATTTCAATGTCGGCTGGATTCATTAAATGCCGCCTAATGACCGGCGAGTTCGCCAGCTTTAAGACGATGGCGATTTCGGCGTTTAAGGATGATTCCAGCCGTATCTGCTCGGTTTCCAGTATTTGAGCCAGCTCATTGCCTTTGTTCGTCTTTATGATTTGCTGCATGGAAAGCACAAAAGCAATGCCCCCTACAACGAGGATCACCAAGTACAATATGGCTGAAAACACGATGAATGTTCTCATCAGGGGCTTATTGCTTTTTTTGGTGTCCATTCAGCAATCCTCCATAATTCCTTCCGCTTTATTCGGGGAGCATGGCTTTCATTTTTGAAGCCAGATATTCCGGGGTAGTTTGAGTATAAAAAATCAGCAGAATTATTCAATGGGTTTTACAAAAACGGGACGTAAACGACAAAATCGGGAAAAATTAAGTTAGAATTTTGGTTGACACGATGCGAAACTACTCTGATTTGGGTTTTATTAACACCCGATTTGTGGTATCCTGTAAAGTGAGGATATTTGCATTTGTTAGCAAGCGGGGAGTGATTGTGTGCGGATAGCCGTTTGTGATGATAATAAACAGGACTTGTCCACTCTTTGCGATTATATAAAGGACTATCTTGACAGAATGGGATATACTGGCGAAGTCTGCGCTTTTGAAACAGGGGAAGCGCTGCTTGACAACCTTTCACCCGGTTTTTTTGACATGTATTTTTTGGACATTTACATGCCGGGTATGTCCGGCATGGATGCCGCGCGCAAAATCCGTGAAACAGACAGAGACTGCAAGCTGATATTCATTACTACCAGCACGGATCATTCAATGGACGGCTTCGGCGTTCTGGCGTCGGGATATTTGGTGAAACCCTTTGATAAGGACAAGATGGATAAAACCCTTTATACCTGCAATGAATTGTTTGAACGGGCGGCGCGCCTGATAAAAGTTCCCGTTGGGAAAGACGGGCATGTTGACGTCCCTTTGGCAAAGATTCGCTATGTTGAAATTTCCGGCAGAGGTTCGCGGCTGCACCTGGTCGGCAGCACGATGGAAACGCGGCTTAAACTTGACGAAATCGAGGAGCTTCTTGGCGGCGACCCTTTCCTGCATTGCCATGGCAGTTTCATCGTAAATATGAATTATGTAGATGAAATGATGGCGGAAGATTTTCATATGGAGGGCGGCGGAGTGGTTCCCATCCGCAAAAATGGACGAAAAAAAATCCGGCTTGATTATGCCGGATTCTTAGCAAGGGGTGTTAAACGGTGATATGAGATAGGATATCTTTTATTCAATCATACGCTTTTTACAAGCGGCTCTGTTGCAACAAGCAGCACCTTACTGATAAACACGCCGCGGGCTTCGTCAAAATGAAATTCTGTTTCACCGGTGTATCTTTCCGCAATCGCACTCACGGATGCTAAGCCGTAACCAACTCTGTTTTGTTCTTTCGCTGAGTAAAAACGACCTCCGCGGCTGTGAACCGTATCTTTATCCGCGCTGTTTTCCAGATAGATGGACAGCGTGGTTTTTTTCTGTGCGATTGTGATATTGATAGACCGTTCTCCGCTGTTTATACGCTGACAGGCTTCGACCGCATTTTCCAGCAGATTTGAGAGAACCGCACATAAATCAGATTCAACGATTCCTATGTTCCGGACCAGTTCAGCCTGGACACTGAACATGATATCCCGCTCTGCGGCAAGCCGTGCGTAATGCCGTAAAAGGACATCGGCTACAATGTTCTGCGTATATCCTATCGGCTCATCGTAAGTTATCGACCCTCTGTGGCTTGAGATGTAGCCGCTCAGCCTGTCAAAGTCACGGCTCTCCAGCATTTCGTCCATCACAATAAAATGATGGCGCAGATCATGGCGGGCTTCCTTCGTTTCCTCTACCGTTTCCATCAGCAGTTCATAGTTTGCCCTCTGCATTGCAGCGAGACGCTCCATACCGGACTGCCGTTCTGACATAACCGCGTTTTCTTTATACTTTTCAGCGACCTCACGGGCGACCGCCAGACCGATGCAGATGATAAGGGCAAAGGCAGCGGTTTCGTAAAACCAGCCGCCCAGTATCGGCTCAAAATGTGGCAGAACCCTGTCCATCACAAGGGCTGTGTTAAGAATCATAAGCCCGCACAAAATTGTAACCGCGTGGGATTTATCACGCCGTAACGCAATTATGGCGGAAATGGTCAGCGCCGCCGCCGTTAAGATTTTATAAGCATAAATAAGAAAAGAATATGCCGCCATCAGCCAAAGGTTCCCAAGGGGAAGCAAAAAAGGCAGCGCCGCCGAAAACACAAACATTATCCCGCCAAAACCTATTATTACATTTTGAAAACGGTCCGAATACTCAAACAGCGTCTTAAACAGCAGCATGACCACAACAAGCATGGCGCTGATGGATATATATTCGATTACATAAAACGCCGGATGCCCTGACGAGATTGTACGCAGAATTGGGTAAGATGTGAACCCAACAAAGCAAATGCAAAGAAGCCCGTATAAAACTGCCAGTCTGTTTTTGCGGCCGAGCAGACCTGTAAAGACCGAAATCAGCCCGACAGCCAGCGCAAAAGCCGCCGCCAGGCATCGCAGGATTAACCGGGTATTAAGAATGCTTGATACAGCGCCCGGCTCACCGAACGCCGGGGGATAAACCATACCGCTGTATAAATGGGTATAATCAGATACGGCGACTAGGATAACAAGCTCCCCGCCCGCCTTAATGCCGATTGTCCTGTTACCGGTTTCAGGGCGGTACAAGGCGGTATCGGGGTTTCCCATTGTTGCCGTAAGCTCGCCGTTGATATATAGCCTGTAAGCCGAGAAAATCTCCGGCAGCTCCAGCAGATAATCCCTCGGCGTTTCCGGGAGCGAAATACGCAGCCGGTAAGAAGCGCTGCCGTGAGGGGAAGCGCCGATGATATTTGCGTCAAAGCCGCCGTACTGACCAATATAGATAAATGCATCGGGAACGGGCGCGTCCTGCACGAAGCTTTCCGGCGACAGCAGTCTGCCGCCGTAATATTCCCAACCCTCAGTAAGAAACAACACAGGATTATCTGTCAGCAACTGCTCACTCAGAGCAAGCAGCCCTTCGCGAGCCTGGGGACCGTCTTCGGTATATTTATTGTCGAACAGATATAAATAGAGACAACTAAAGACAGTCAGGGCGCAGGTGATGATTAAAAGAGGAAGTAGCCTGTTTCGATTGCCGGCGCTCATTTAGCCTTTACCCGCAGCCTTAAGCGCCTAAATAGAACGACTCCCGCTACAGCGGTGCAAGCCAAAGCCGCGCCCGCGACCGCATATGGGTTAAACCCAGGCGTGCTTATTTCCGGCTGGGATTCTGTCATGCCCAAAGGCGTCATTTCATCTGCTATATCGAAAGACGCGGCCAAGGGCGGTTCTTCTTCCTCAAGCTCAGTAAGCGAAGAATTGTTTTCTTCTGTTTCAGTTTCAGGCAGCACAGTGGCGACATAGGCGACCGGGTCAAAAGCATCGGCTATAGTGCCGATGATTCCGGTACTGGTCTCCTGTCTGGCTTGGGCGCCGGGCACCGAGGCACTTTCGCCGGTTTCTATGGTGATGCCTGTTAAGCTATCTGCATCGGCATTGCCACTATTATTGCCAATGCCGGTATTGTTATCGTCAGCGATTACTTCACTTTGGTTATCAATGTTGGGATTTTCGCTGTCGGCGCTGCCATTGTCGAGGTTACTGCCGACGTTGGTGTTATCGCTGCCGGGATTCGCATCGCCTGTGTTGCCGTTGCCTGCGCTGCTGTCTCCGGGATTGCCTCCACTTGAATTGCCGCCATCTGTACCGCCTCCGGTGTTGCCGTTGCCACCGCCTGTACCGCCGTCGCCGCCGCCTGTACCGCCGTCGCCGCCGCCTGTACCGCCGTCGCCGGGGTCGGTTGGATCGGTTGGATCTGTAGGATCGGTTGGGTCTGTAGGATCGGTGGGGTCAACAGGGTCAGTGCTGCCCCCGCCCAGAACAAACTTCAAGGCTTCCCAAAGGTTCCAGCCCACGCGGTCGGTTCCGCTGCGGTCGCCTCCGTCCTGCTCAGGACGGTTGCGGGGGAGATCGGGGGAAAAACGCACGACATTGGACGCGCCCACACCGGGCGATTCAATCGCAAACAGCGAGTCTTTGCCAATCAACATGCCGACGGGAATAACAAACCAGCCGGTAGGTTCCTCAAAATAATCCAACTCAATACCCGGTTTATCTGTAACGTCTGTCCAGTTTTCGCCTTCATCGTCAGAATACCAGAGTATGATATCATCCATAGAGCAATCATCGCCAATCCAGAAATGAAGGCTGTAATCCGGCACTTCGTCCGCATCCCCGGTAAAGTGCCGCGCGACAATATTTATGTAAGGAGTAGACCGGTCGCGTACATCAATCGTCAATTCCGGCGTCCCGTCAAGAACCTCCATAAGCCAGCCCCAAACAGGAGAACCATAGATAACCGTTTCAGCGATCATTTCAGTGTCAGTGCCGCCGATGGCAGCCATATCCCATTCGACCGCCGCCCATTCCACCCGGGCGCCGTCGCTGCCGCTCACAAAGGGAACAGCGATATGGCGGTTTGCGACTTGCGAGCCAAGCCAAGTGCTTCCCTGCCTGACCGCCATCCTGTCGGGTAAAAACGCTCCGCGGACTACCGTTACGCCGGAACCCGGCGATGGTGCAAGCAGGCATGAATCCGCGGTAATACTGCCATTTCCCCGGACTGCCGCGGCGCCTGCGCCCGATGCGGATAAGCGGCTCAAATGGATGTATGCCCCATTATGCGCATAGACGGCGGTGCTGTTTTCGCCGTTTACTTCAATATCCATTACATAAAGGTTAAAATAATCCATCAACTCCACGCCGATAGCGTCTGTGCCATAAGAACGGATTTGACCTATAGGATAGCCGGAGCTAAACGTCCGGAAAAACTCAAATTCGCCGCCGCCTGACGTATGTATACGCACCGCTGTTCCGCCGATGCCATCCCGCCCTGTAGCGGTAATATCGAGCAGGGATATATAACGGCTCCACTCAGACCCCGCCGAACCAAACCAAGAAGAATCAATAATATTAATGTTTAAGACTTCGAGTACAGGCGTCTCCACACCTTCACCTATGAGCAAAAGTTCGGCTGACTCACTTAGCTTTAGCGGGAACAGATGCCCGCCGTCGTACACAAGCCCAAATTCCCTCGTATCAATCGTAACCCGGTCCTCAAAGATCTCAAAGAAGATCATATCGGTGATAATGATGCTTGCCCCAAGTTTTACGGCGCCGCCGAAAGGGTTATTGTTAAGCCAGGCAATCAGTTCCGCTTCACTGCTGACAGTGTTCGGGTCTTTGGGTTCGATGCAGTCTCCATCACATTCGCAATCACTATCGCAGCCGCAATCGCAGTCGCCGCCATCTTCCGGCGTCAAATACTCAGGCATGGGGATAGGCGCGCCCAAACCGGGCAGAAAACCGGGCGCATAAACCCACGGGGCAGCATGGAACCCGGCCGGGAAAGCATCTATGTATTGCAACTGCTCGTAGGATTTTCCTTCCCCGTGGTTGTTAGAGGCTGTGCCGTCCGTGATTGTATTACCGTTAACCACCATGCCTTCCCACGCGATATTGCCGGTTAACGTTCCGCCATTCATGCCGACAATTCTGCCCGCAAAATTTGTGCCGGTTATTTCTTGGTTCAAAGCGGCACTATTTTCCACTCTTCCGGGAGATAGCCGCCCCACGATTCCGCCTGCATTCATTCGTCCGCTGACCGAGCCGGTTGAATAACTAGCATTCACATCGCCAAAAATAACCTGCCCGACGACACCGCCCACGTTGTCTCTGCCACTAACTACAGCGGATGTCGAGCAGTTATTGATGATGCAATTATTGATGATGCTGCCCTCGATAGAACCTGCAATACCGCCGGCATTATTCCAGGCAGCAGATACAGAACCGCTTGTGTTGGTGTTTAGGATGCTGCCGCCGGAGCCGACGTACCCCGCAACTGCGCCGACATATTCATTTCCGGTAATTATTACATCCATTATATTAAGGTTTTCTACTGTACCTTTGTCCAAAAATCCAAATAGACCCACATCAGAGGCGCTTGGGCGGTTGATATACAAGCCCGAGATGGTTTGTCCGTTGCCGTTAAAATGACCGGTGAACGGGTTGCCAGTTCCAATGGGAATCCAGCCCGCGCCGCCGTCAAAGCCGCTCCCATAATCAGAGAGGTCAATGTCGTTGATCAATAGAATGTGCGCCCCGGAAAGCCCTCCGCTATTTACCTGCGATGCGATGTACGCAAGCTGGTCAGCGTTGAAAACCAGCAACGGGTCACCGGGTAAGCCCGAACCTTCTAATAAAGCAAGAGTTCTTTCCGGCTCTATGAGCATTGCCGCTATGGGAAGTTCTAAATCATCTTCCTCCTCTTCATCTTCGCCGGTTTCAAGATCAAGTTCGGGTTCTTCTTCTGTTTCTATGGTCTCATCTTCTATGGCCGTATCTTCTATGTATTCATCTACCGTATTGTCAAATTCATCCTGATCAAAAGATTCAGTCAATTCAAAACCATTAGGCAAATCGAAATCATCAGTTCCAAAATCGGACGTAAAAACAAAGCCGGTTGTGCTAAATAACAACATTACAGCCAGCGCAAGCGCCGCCGCGCGTTTCATGCTGTTGCTTATCCCTTTTTTCATAATGCGCTCACCACTTTCTTTAGAAAGCAAATCATTTTGTCCATGACTTCTTGACCTAATATTTCAAGACGTACCGGGGTATGCTTCAGGTTGTACTTTCCAATAAGCAGACTCGCATCTTGAATACTGTTTTGTTCCAGCCCGGCTCGATTTGCAAAAATGCAAGTCCCGTCCAGTGCGAATATCTCCATCATTTCCTCACAACTTTCATGTAAGGGCATTGTATACTGTTGGCGGTATATAATCAATGTCTTTTATTGGAAACTATAATCAGTAACCTATGATGTAAGCAAATGTTGCAGCTTATTCGCCTTGTCTTTCATCGCTTCTTGTGTCGGATTCGTCCCATAAGTTTTGTTGCATCAGTTTCATACCCCCACCTGATAAGTCTTGTTGACTCTTTATCAATTATCGGGTAAATTAAAATTAAATTTTAATCTGAACGGAGGCGACCCCGTGTATATCAAACGTGAGCTTGAGCAGGTAGTGCTGCGGGCAAATGAAATGTTTCCGGTCGTAATGGTTACCGGACCAAGGCAGGTCGGGAAGACGACCATGCTTGAAAAGCTGGCGGAGGAAGGGCGCAATTATGTGTCATTGGATTCGCGTATCAATCGGGAGATGGCTCAAAACGAGCCGGAGCTTTTTTTACAAAGATTCCCGCCGCCGGTTCTGATTGATGAGTTCCAATACGCGAAGGAACTGCTGCCATATATCAAAATCCGGGTGGATCGGGATAAAAAGAATGGCGATTACTGGCTGACCAGCTCCCAGATGTTCCATATGATGAAGCAGGCAAGTGAAAGCCTTGCCGGACGAGTCGCTATAATTCCAATGCAAGGGCTCTCGATTAGTGAGCTTGACAGCGTTCCGGGCGGAGCGTTTGCCGGCAACCCTACGCAGTGGCTTGAGAGGGCAAAAGTTCGCAAGCCGAAGGATCTGAAGGAAGTTTATAGCCATATATTCACGGGTTCGTTTCCCCGGGCGCATAGCGGAGCGTTTGACCGCGAGCTGTTTTTCAGTTCATATGTAGATACCTATTTACAAAGAGATATCAGGGAATTGACGCAGGTGGGGGATGAGATGGCGTTCCTTCGGTTTATGACGGCGTGCGCAGCCAGAACCGGCGGGCTGCTGAACTACGCGGAGCTTGCTAAAGACGTAGGGATTAGCTCTCCCACGGCAAAACACTGGTTATCCATTTTGATAACATGCGGCATCGTCATCCTGATAGAACCGTATTTTAATAACGCGCTAAAGCGCATTGTCAAATCGCCTAAAATGTATTTTATGGATACGGGGCTGTGCGCATATCTGACAAGATGGGATTCTCCGGACACGATGGAAGTGTCCGCGATGACAGGGCAATTCTTTGAGACTTATGCCGTCAGTGAAGTAGTCAAGAGTTATTACAACGCCGGGAAACGTCCGCCGGTTTTCTACTACCGCGATACCGATCAAAAGGAAATCGACCTGATCTTGGAAGCGAACAATACACTCTATCCATTTGAGATAAAGAAGTCCGCCTCGCCCGATAGGGACGCGGTAAGGCATTTCGATACCCTTCAAAAGACAAAAAAGGAAATCGGTGCCGGAGGCGTAATCTGTATGACCGACAGTGTCTACCCGATAAACAAAGATCATTATTATGTGCCGGTATGGCTCATATAAGGAGGGTTCCCGGACGCGCCAACGCTGCGAGGTGTTAAGCACCTGAACGAGCTTGCGTCCTGCATCGAGGAAGCCTCCGAACAGGTACACGAAGTATGGATGATTTATACTGATATAATCGAATACATCTCCCTTGATGAAGGCTTTTTGGACATTTTGAAGCTTTTGCCGAAAACAAGGAAACACAGATACATGATGATTTGTTCTTGCCACTTGATTACTATCAAAAGATGATTTATTATATTTTGCCAACTACTTGGTTTGCGGCGGAAATACCCATGAACGGCGTGGAGCGCGGTCAAGGTCATGCTTCGCCGAGAAATTATAATCCGAATTATTTTAAGGTAATCATTACGAGGGTTAGTCTCAGAAATAGTGATGCAGGCTTAACCCTGACCAACGTACACACATTAGAGGATATCGCCGAAGTATGGGTAGATATTTCGGAACAAAGGGTCACTTATATACTGGATATACCGGAAGAAATTAAATACGATGGAGTTCCTGTGGCGATTTTTTAGCGGATACGTGTGTAACTGCGGCTTTAGGTAGTCGCTTGTGTTATAATGGATATGGTTTTAATAAAAGCCTTAGGATTTGTGCGCATTTTAAATTCTTTTCAAAATACCTATTGCTTCTCCCCTAACAGGAGGGTGTAGAGTGAAATTACAAGGAAGGAGGTTTAGGTTATGTACCGTATTGGCGAGTTTTCTAAAATGAGCAAAACTACGATAAAAGCGCTTCGATATTACGATGAAATCGGTCTGCTAAAACCTGAAGTAACCGATAAGTTTACAAACCATCGGTTTTATTCTACACAGCAATTATTCCGGCTTCACCGAATACAAGAGCTGCGGCAAGTCGGGCTGTCGATTAATGAAATCAATTTGATTTTGTCCGGACATGACAGCGAGCCGGCTTTGCAAAGACGTAAAGCGGAACTTATTTCAGAGCTTGCACACGGGCAAAGCCAACTCTCCCGAATTGAATTTATTCTACAAGGAGCAAGTACCATGAATTATTCTGCGACCATCAAGGAAATTCCGGATTGTATTGTTTATTCAAAGAAATTTACGCTACCTCACTACAGTGATTGCATGAAGATTATCCCTGCAATCGGCGCCGCCGTCGAAGCGAAATATCCCGACTTAAAATGTGCCGTACCAGAATACTGCTTTTGTGTTTACCTCGATGGTGAGCACAAGGAGGAAAACATCAACATGGAATTATGTGAAGCTGTCGAAAAAGTATACCCAGATTTTGACGGAATAGTATTCAAAACGCTGAGCGCCGCAACTGTGGTATCAGTTTTTCACAAAGGCGCATATTCTAAGCTTGGTCATGCTTACGCCTATGTTTCCAAATGGATTGAAGAAAATGGCTATACCGCTGCCGATAATCCACGCGAAAGCTATATTGATGGGATATGGAACAAAGACAGCGAAGATGAGTGGCTGACGGAGATTCAAGTTCCGATTATTATAAAATAGTATTTCTTTATCAGCTGAGGGGGGTGACGAGCGTTATCCCATTTAACACATCTTATTATCACCCCTCAGGCTACGCCGCTCAAACTGCTGCGGATGAACCCGCCTTTAGTTATATTGTAAAATCCTAAGCAATGGACTATACTTAAAGCAGATAGCGTCAGCTTCAGAGGTGGTGACAATATGCCCGGTGAAAAAAACGAACTCGAAATCGTAAAGCGACTAACAGGCATTAGCGACTATGGTCGAATTGAAGTAAGTGAAATAGGATGGACAAGCCGGGTCTATATTATTGACAGCGGGAAGACTGTATTCAAGTTTCCGCGCAATGCGAAATTCCGGGAGGAGTGCCAAAATGAAGTAACCGCGCTTAAACTGATAAAAACGCAGAATTTAAGTCTGAGTGTACCTGTTATAAACTGGACGGCAGAGGACAATTCCTACTTTGGCTTTTATGGCGTTACCGGAGTGCCGCTAAGAGACGTCGTCCAAGAACTTAACAGGGAGCAAAAAATAGAAATAGGTACACAAATAGGCAGCTTTTTGAGACAACTTCACGAGATAAAGGTTGGCGATGACATTAAGTCGCAAACCCTTGATGAGCAGGCTGTGGAATACAAAAAATGGTACAAGAGGGGCAAAGACTTGTTAGCCGGGTATTTTAGCGAGACGGAGCTTAAAAGAATCGACGACTTTTTTATTTATGAAGTGCCTAAATGTATGGTCGGAACAAACGAACTCGTTTTCTGTCACGGCGACTTGGATTACAATAACACTTTGATTGACTGCGAAAATCGTGTGGGGGTCATTGATTTTGGTGACGCAGGATTGTATGACAGGTCGCAGGATTTCAGAGGGATGGATGACGAGATACTGCGAGATTCGATGCTGAGGGCTTATGGCAGAAACGAGATAATCAGCATGGAGGCTTCGATAACCAACTCCAAAATGATAGATGTTCTTAATTTGGTGTACTGTATTGAAAATAATTTTACCGACGGCGTAGACAACATTGAAAACTGCTTGAAGCAAGTAAGACTAAAACTGCTGCAAAGTAACTGATATGAGTGGGATAGTAATTGAAGCTAAGCGCCTTCTTAGTGTAAAACAAACGTTGGAAAATCACAAAGGATATGAAAATCCTTGATTTGGGTTGCGGTATGGGTCTGTCGTCGCTGTACTTGGCACAAGAGTATAGTGCGGACATTTTTGCCACAGACTTATTTGCTGACCCCACAGTCAACCATGAAAGATTCCAATCGCTTGGCGTTGCGGATAAAATCGTTCCGATGCTCTTAGACGCAACACAGCCGATGCCTTTTGCCAAGCGTTACTTCGATGTGATTTTCTCGGTAGGCGCATACAATATGTTTGGCGATAACGAGGAAATGCTGCCAAAGCTGATTCCCTACGTGAAAAAAGGCGGCTATATTGCCGTTGCGTTTCCGGGGCTGAAGTATGAGTTTGGTGACAATGTTCCATCGGAAATGCAACCGTTCTGGGATATTCCCGATGTTGCAAGATGCGTCCGCGGCATCGAATGGTGGAAGGACTTGTTTGGCAAAGCAGAGGGCATAGAAATTTTAAATGTCAGCGAAATGTCTTGCCACGATATAGCATGGGAAGAATACCTTGCAATTCTTGACCCCGCAAAGGGAGAAGAGTTTACAGGCGAAGCAGACGCGGAGTTCGAGGACAAATGGACGCTGGACATGAAGGCGGCGGAAGACGGAAAGTATTTTAATACAATCCAGCTAATTGCCAAAGTCATCTGAGTATAAGCAGAGAGCACAGAGCGGAAAAATGCCGCTCTGTGCAATCAGGGGGACAGCGCGGTCAAGTCGTCATATCGCCTTGCTCGACAAGCAAGAAAGCATTATCCGATATGCGATAAGTTCATATGAAAAGTCTGAAGCCTAGTGGTCAATATGGACTGTGAAAAAAATAAATCCGCACTTGACAAATCGTCTTAAGCAGCTAATACCGATAGAAATCAAAAGCAAAGCAAGGATGTTTGGCAACAGAAATACAAGGGAAGTTTTTTATCCCGTTACAAGAATAAAACGCTGTTAATCTATTATCTGGGGAGAGCTGTTATGAGATTTTCAACAAGAGCAATAATTAAAAACTCAGCTTCAAACAAAATACTTTTTATCAGATATCTAGATTTGAAATCAATAGCGACAAAAGAATTCGATAATGGCTTTTGGGTTTTGCCTGGAGGAGGTGTAGAGAGAGGAGAATCATTTGTCGATGCACTCACTAGAGAGATATTCGAGGAAACGGGCATAACAAGACTGAGTATTAAGAACTGTGTATTAAGTAGACTTATATATTTAGATATTTCTACTTGTGAAAACGACCTTTTCTATGAAAGGTACTATTTGGTGGAAACAGATGAAGAAGATATAAACATTAATAACTTGTCCGAAAATGAAACAAATGTGATTAAGGAATACAAGTGGTGGTTGCCCGATGAAATAAAGAAAACTGAGGAGGATATATTACCACAATCTTTTTCAAGATACATTGATGAGATTATGGAAAATCCTATAAAATCAACAGATATCACAGATGTTGAAAAGATACTACTGTTATGAATGACAAACGGAACATTATATCTGCTGTTTGTCAGTAAGCGCACTATCTAAGGCAGTCTCGTCAAGCAAGAGAAACAATGCTAAAATTACTACGAGAACTCGAAAAACTAAGAGTGTAAAGTCGAGAGAAACCAGAGTAGTTGCTGATGTATTGGGAAGTTGGGCAATATATAGATCCGATAATACTCGGCGACGAAAGAGCCGGATATGGTAAGCGAATTGTTGCGGAGCTGGCGCAACTATTGATATTTAGATTTGCGCTGACTGATGACAAGAAGCCGTTACGCTGTTGTCGTCACTAATAACTGTTTTTCTTCTTCTTTTTCATTGGAAGAAAAGGTATTACAACACAGCAAAAAGGAATTGTGAAAAGCATGATGAAAAGTAACGCATCAAGTATATCATCGTATGCAATATTTATTCTTCCAAAAAAAGCAGTGAAATTTGCCTCCACACCAAATGCCGTTAGAAATATAAACTCAATCCATAGAAGTAATATCGCAAAAATCGCTGCAACGACATTCACATAATGGCAAATGAGACACCACAATGGTCTGCCAAAACATCTATACTTTGTTTTATTGCATTTCAAAACATATGTCAGAAAGACACGATTTCGCCGGGATTGCTCCATTTTGACTGTTTTTATGGCGCTTTTACTCATACCGTTAAATGCATAAAGATAAATCAGATATCTAAGACATTTTGTGTTCATCACCAAGAGTCCAACAAATACAAAAGTTCCCAAAAACAAAAGAAAAATATCAGACATTTAGTCTTCCTCGCAAGTGTATATCAAACATTAAGACTTAAAAACTATCAACACGTGTGCCTATGTTATACATCATCTCTATTATACGTCAAATTAACCTATAATGTCGATAGAATGCACAAAAATAGGGTAGTATTGTCGTCTGCGCACCTACTGCCACCCCTGCTGCGAATTTATTGAGATTTATTACTTTTTTGCAACGACTCTTATTAAAGTCGGCGCATCGCCGTTCATCACAGAAAAACGGTCGGACTCCTCACAATGGACAATCTCAAATCCAATATTGCGCAACATAGCTAAAAAGTCATCCGGATCAAGAAAACGCCTATAATGCTCATCAGCTATAAACTCGTGCTCGCCGAGAGGCTCGCCTTGTCCGTATTTCTCATCATTAATAGTGCGCGATTCGCTGAAAAACAGACCGCCATGTTTTAGCGACTTGTAGATATTCGGCAGCAGCTCATCCTGCTGCGCCTTGTTAATGGCATGAATAGACCAGCGGGCATAAGCATAGTCGTAGTCAACACAACTCAACGCATTTGTCTTGACAAAATCATCGCAGATTGCGAGAATTGGCATTGCCTTACTAAAGGACTCAATCGCGGCAACGGACAAATCTACTGCGGTTACTTTTAGACCGCTTCGGCAGAAAAATCTGCTATCACGCCCGTTGCCGCAACCCAAATCAATCAGCATTTTACCGGCATCCATATACTCACAGGCAAACTTAGCAAAATCAGACGGCGGCTTTGGCGCCAGATCATCTCCATAGTATTTATCCCAATAGGGGGTATCCACACGTTTTTTCATTTATTCCATAACCCCATTATTCCCGGCATTTAGTTGTCGTAAAATATAAACTCCGGCAGCCTCTCCGCTTCGCCCCGGATAGTAGAGATATTGTGCAATAACTTCCAATATTTGACTCTTGAAAGAATCCTTGTTTTTAAGTAAATATGCCGCTGTTGAGCTTATATCTCCGACATCAGCAACCTCAACGGAAACACCGACTTTATCACGTAAAGAAATATCCAACGGAACAAGCCCGTAACGTTCGTAATTCGGGTTCATAATTTTCATTGGAGTGTTTATAAAAATACATGGCTTTAATGTACAATACGCAAATTCATAGCCGATATTTGACCAATCGGTAATCACAATATCCGACATGAAAATCGAATCATTACCCAAGAAATCAAGCTCAAAAGAAATCGAGCTGTTCTCTCCCGAAAAGCGTTCCTGCAAAGCATTTATGCGCTCCGGAAAAAGCTTTATATACTGCGGGTGCGGACGAACAACAACATCAAAACCCTTTCCGGCAAAAGACTCAAGCAGCGGCTCAATGCAAAGATCCAATATATTATCGACCTGCCACGATGGGGCAATCAAAATACGGGGACGTGGATTGACCCGGTCACGCAGGTCGTCGTATGCCGCAACTAATTGGTCATAAACACCATAACCAACTTTTACAAGCTTCTTTTTAGGCAAACCGGCAAACGCCTCACGCCTGCGAATCTCAGAAACACAATGCGGACCGACACAGAAAAGCGTGTCAAAATGGTCAAAAGCCTTTTCTTTATACACAAGATGAGTACTGGTAAGCCCGTGAAAAGTGTGGATATACTCAATATCATCCCGAACTATAGATTTTTTCAGGTGGAAGCTTTGCAAATCAGGTACGGTCGTCACCAAAATATCCGTATTAAGTCTGAGCATCAGAGAAATAGCTTTTTGCTGTCCCGCATAATATGGCACAATCTGCTTTTGATGATTATCAAAAAGCGTATCATTGGGATCATTGGTCAAATAATGAATCACAATATCAGAATTATCACACAAGTAGTCGATAATAGCTTTGTAAAACTTATACTGCCCTCCGGAGATAGCATAGAAAACCACCTGCTTCTTTGCCTCTCTAAACTTCGCTGCATCAAGCTTCTCACGGGCGCGAAGCTCCTTATTTTGAAGCCTTTCATTGCGCAGTTGCCCGGAAGATTTGCGCGTTGACTGAATATATAATAGCGCAGCGGAAGCTAACTTTTTTGGAGGGTAAAGAAAACAGAGAAACAGAGCGAGTCCGATTGAGGCAAGATTTCCTACAGTCCAATAAAGACCCACGCCTACGGGCAGTGCCAGCGCGAAGTAGACGGATAAGGCGACTGTGAAAATAGTCAAGCCCAAGTTAGTTCGCCGCCCTTGACTCAGCGCCCCCGGACTGATAGCGTTTTGAACCGTGCAAAATGAAAAAGCAACAACCCCGGAGAGTAAAACAATGATAAGCTCCGGCGAGGGGCTCAAGAGGGAGGGAGTAATCCCCAGATTTAATCCGAGAAACTGCAATTGTACCTCTTGAAGCTTGAGTATTATGGCGTCGCCGTCTTGGAATGAGGCAAGCGCTGCCTGAAAAACAGGGATGTTTTCAGGGTGCGAAAAAGCCTCCAAAACAGCCAACTGCTGTGCATAAGCAGCCACATTTCCATTAATCCCGTGCAATGCCGCAATCAGAGAATCAATTACAGCACGGTCTAACCTCAGCATGTGCTGGAGAGGATGGTACATTACCTGTAGCATTCCCATTATAAGCAGCAGCGAAATAAGGAGCGGGAATATACCCACCATTGGGCTGTATTTTTCTTTTTTAAAAAGCTCATACTGAGCCTCGTGCAAGCCGTCTTTATCGCCGGCAAACCTGTGTCGCAAAGCGCCCAAATCAGGTTGCAGTTTTAAAAGACGGATTGAGTTTAAGTGAGCAATAAGCAGCACAGGGAATAATGGGATTTTTACGATGATGGCAAAGGCAATAATGGCAAACCCGAAATTGCCGAGGATTTGATAAGCAAAGTAAAAAACGAAGCCAAGCGGCGTTCCCAAAACGGTGTTGATAAACTCCACAAGCTATACCTATTTCTTGTTTTTATCCGGCATTTCTGCCGCATCGCCAAGCATGTCAACGGCGTCATCCGGCACATCCTGTATTGAATGAGTGTCATCATATTCGGCGCCAGGCTTATCTTTACTAAAAAGCTTTTTGATTTTCTTTCTCAGGGAGAACAGGACGCCCCCCGCCACCGCGATAATTGCTATTATGACCTGCAAAAGCATGCCGCCAAAACCAGGATCCAGATACATATGGTTAAGACTCCTTATTCAAAACGTGTGGGTCATATTATAGCAAAGCAGAGAGTCATTTGCAAGGAAAAATGGGGGAATCAAATATTGCGATATGGCGGCAAAATTTTTTTGCAAAGGCTATTGACAAGGATAATTCGCTGTGGTATATTATCGTTATGGTTAATCACTATAGCAACTAACCAACATTATGCGAGGAGGTGTAATATACATGCAACCCACATTCAGTACGCAAAAAACGCTTTTTCAAAGTATTGCGGAATGGCTGGAAGACGCCATCCTGTCGGATATTTACAAAGAGGGCGAACAAATTCCTTCAATTACGGAGATCTCGGTACAATATAACTTAAATCCTGCTACAGCATTAAAAGGAGTGAATTTATTAGTGGATAGCGGCTTAATATTCAAAAAACGAGGAATGGGAATGTTTGTACACGAAGGAGCGCGTATGAAACTAATGGAGCGGCGGCAGGAACAGTTTTATACTGATTTTGTACAGCCGATGGTACGCGAAGCCAGTCGACTTAATATTAACATTAAAAATTTACATTCAATGATAGAAAGAGGTGTTTCAGATGACAATTCAAATCAACAGCCTGAATAAGCGGTTCGGGCAAACAAAGGCACTTGACAATGTGAGCCTTAGCTTTGGCGGGCAAAAGATATATGGCTTGTTTGGGCATAATGGCGCGGGCAAAACCACCCTGCTGGGCATACTTACCAATCGCTATTTCGCTGACAGCGGCGAAGTGACAATGGACGGACAGCCAATCCAAAACAATGAAAAGGCTTTATCGCAAATCTATATGCTGGGTGAAAAGAATTATTATCCAGAAGAAATGAATGTTAAGGATGCGATATATTGGGCGGCGCGATTCTATCCCGATTTTGATAAGGCATATGCGGGGGAAATAGCAAAGCGTTTCCAGTTACCATTGAAGAAAAAAATCACGTCTCTTTCAACGGGGTATGAAACTATCTTCAAGATTGTAATTGCGCTTTCTTCAAAGGCGCCTTTCCTGTTGCTGGACGAGCCTGTTTTGGGGCTTGACGCCGGACACCGCGATATGTTCTACAAACTATTGATTGAGCGCTACAGCGAAAACCCTTGCACCATCGTTATATCCACTCATTTAATCAATGAAGTGGCAGGGCTGGTTGAGCATTGCGTCATCATTAAAAACGGCAGAATCATCAAGGACGTTCCTTGCGAAGAATTGCTTAATAATGGTTACAGTGTTTCCGGCGCGGCATCTTCGGTAGACGAGTATTTGCGTCAAGGAAAAGAGGTCATTTTCTCAAGTAATTTGGGCGGATTAAAAACGGCTGCTATTACCGGAATCGCTCCGGGTATAAACGAGAGACCCGCCGATTTGGAGTTTGGCAAATTAAACTTACAGGAATACTTTATCCATCTGATGAGCGAAGAACATGTCGGTAATAATTTAAGCGAGGAGGCGCTGTAATGAAAGAGTCAAGATTAAAACAAGCCATGCATTATAAGTTAAGTGAGTTCGGTTGGTCCAGCCTTTATGTCTATGGAATTGCTATTGTTGCTATTGTGGTAATTGGGCGTCTTGTGACTATCAACATTGATGACAGCAGTTTCAGCGCCGGTTTAGGCGGTGTTGGATTTATCCATTTTTTGATTATTGGAATTAGCGGAATCCGCCAAGACTTGAAATTTTTCATACAGCACGGTGTAAGCCGCCGCACCACATTTTTCAGCAATTTTTACGGAAGTTTGATTTGCAGCACCGCGCTGGGGTTGTTCTGCGTTCTTTTTGATATCGTTGTATACCATGTGACTGGTTTTAACTATAACAGCGCTGCATTTACAGTCCAAAGCTTTTTTACCGGCTGGGTGACGCATACGGTTGCTTTCTTCGCTGCGTGGCAAGTGGGGGCGTTTGTAAGCCTTATTTACTACCGTCTAGGTAAAATGCAGAGGATAGTATTCACTGTAGGTATCATAGCGGTTGTGGTGTTTGGATTTACAAGCGGTGTTCGCTTGCTTTCCGATGCATTTGATGATTTAGGCGATATTATCAGCAGCTTAGTTGAGAATGGTCTTGGATTTATCACATTGGGAATATGGGCTGGGTTAGTGTTTGGACTGCTTGCCTCTATAGGAAATTATCTGTTGGTACGGCGTGTGCAAATCACGTAATAGAAAAGAAGCTCAAGTATTGCGGCATAACGGTGAACTCATCACCCTATGCCGCAAAGGACGTGCACCTGCTGTAACCAACCTGTGTTTTGGATACCCCAGTGTCCTGTAACTGGCAAGGTGGTGCTTGCAGAATTGAGGCATGCGACGCTTGATAACATCACGGAGCATCAATAATCAATTTGCCCAAAACAATAATAGAGAGGTGTAAGCGATGACTGATAAACTTAAAAGTCAACTGCAGTTCTTGGCAGAAGCGGACAAAATGAAGACCATATTGCGGCAAACGTATATAACTGATCAGTCGCGCCAAGAAAGCAGCGCTGAACACTCCTGGCATTTTGCCTTGATGGCGCTAACATTATTCGAGTATTGCGGCATTAAAGGGGTGGATATAGACCGCGTTATAAAAATGGCTCTTGTGCATGATATGGTTGAAATATATGCGGGCGATACCCCGGCTTATGATACAAAAGGCAACGAAGACAAAGTTGAGCGAGAGAAAGAAGCTGCTGACAAACTTTTTGCCCTACTACCTGATAAGCAAGCAGAAGAGTACCGTTTGTTATGGGAAGAATTTGAGCGAATGGAAACGCCGGACGCCTTGTTTGCCTCCGCGGTTGACCGGCTGCAATCACTACACAACATCTACTTATCCGGGGCTCATCCGTGGAAAAAGTACGAAGTTACAGCCAATAAAATTTTTATGCGCATGAAGCCTGTGAAAACAGCCTTGCCAGAACTGTGGGAATATGTTGAGTTCGTGGTAAGTGATGGAACTGAAAAGGGTTATATCAGGATAGATGAGTAATGAGGGAGCAGGCAGAGGGTTTCTAATCGTCTTGCTTCTCAGGCAGCGCTCCGCTATCCGACACAACACAAAATTTTGAAGCGTACTATACCAAGTGAGCGGCGTACAGCGGAATCGACTTGATATCATTCTCGTAGCCGAAGTTTCTTCCTGATATTCTGATGCTGTATTTCGGCTTATAAGTCAACTTAAAAACATCTAAGCTTTTTGATTTTGAGTGAAGGTTCGCTTTTACCTCAATAGGTATGATTTCTCCTTGCTTTTGAATCAAAAAATCAATCTCAGCCCTGTTATCCGATTCCCAGTAGAATAGTTTGTACCCATTGCCTCTCAACTGACATGCAACATAGTTCTCCGCCAGACCACCTATAAAGAGCCTGTCCTCGGACAGCAGATTTTCCATGGTTAAGTTGTTTCTGTATGCAAGCAAGCCTACATCACCCATGTATATCTTAAAGCTACTCGGATCGTGATAGATGGAAGGAGGCAGCAGCCCTTGTGTTTTAAGGCATTTTAAAACTACACCGGACGAATTAAGCCACTGTAATGAATCGCCGAATAAGCTTGTGCTACCACCTTTTCTGACAACCTTATACTGGAATTTTTTGTTGTCCTTTGCAAGTTGTGCCGGTATTGATTCAAAACACGCGATTATTTTAATGGTCTCACTTGCACTTGCATATTTAGCCATGTCGTTGGTATAAGAGTTTACAATTAGTTCCTGTAACTCCGCAACTCCAAGGGTTGTCCCATTATTGGTTAACGAATGCATTACCACAGCAGGCATGCCGCCGATTAATGTAAACATTCGATAATATTCAAGCGCTTTTTTATGCCACACCTCAGGCATCGGGGTAAGCGCTTCCATTCGTTCATTTAGCATTTCAATCAAAATGTGTTCTTCATTAGCCAGCAGGAATTCCCCAAAGTCCATGGGATAAAGTGTCTCCATACTTACTTTTCCCACCGGGAATGAGTAATTAGATCGGTTAAGTGCTACGCCTAGCAAGGAACCCGCTGCAATAACATGATATTCAGGAGCATCCTCAGAAAAATATTTTAGCGATGTCAGAGCCCTTTCACAGCACTGTATTTCATCGAACACTATTAAAGTCTTACCCGGCATTATTGCGGTGTTTGTTTTGTTTCCAAGAAGCCGGACTATCCTGCCGGGGTCTATGTCTCCGCTGAAAAAATCATGAACTTCCTCTGTCCTCTCGAAATTAACATACACCATGTTGTTATAGTGATTAGTCCCGAACTCTTTAAGAGTATGGGTTTTTCCAACTTGGCGCGCTCCACTAAGAAGCAGAGGCTTTCTGCCAACTGCTTCGTTCTTCCATGTGATAAGCTTTTTTGTGATTTTGCGCTCCATGCCGATACTCCTAAATCGCAGGTCTGTTATAAAAGAAGATTGTGTGCAGAAACATTCTAGCGATTATTTCTGGATTTGTCAATATATTCGTGCGTAAAAATCGTGCTAATTCGATTTTTACGCACGAAATTATCACTGAGACAGCACACCAGTATAACCTAAACTTCAAATAATGAACGGCATTTTGTAAATTTTGCAACCACCCTGAGAAGACGCGAGCGCTTTATTGTGTTAAGTTCATTTTGAAAGCTCGCTTTTTCGCTATTCAGGTTTTCGATTAAACTAGTCATTTTTGTATTTGCATTGTGCAGTTGCGCATTCTCATCCCTAAACTCTGAAACCTCTGTGCTGAGCCTGGCATTCTCATCCCTAAACTCCGAAACATCCGCGCTGAGCCGGGCATTCTCATTGCTCAATCGGACAGATTCGGCAGAAATTCTTTCGTTTTCACCAGAAGCCCTTTCATTCTCCGCTTTAAGCGATTTGTTTTCGCCTGCAATCAATTCTACAAACTGTACCGAAAGCGGGCGAACCCTGCCCCTGATCTCGACCTCGCTAAACCGCTTGGGAGCAGCTATCTCATATATCGGGTCAGTGGTGAAGAACGAATCAAAATCATCAATTTTTCGGGAGGCATTAATTGCTGTTATGCGTTGCTCATTACCATCAATTTTCACAGAATCAATCGCAATATCCCAAAGTGAGGTCTCATCGGGGTCATATCGCAACGAAACAACATCCTGCTGCACAGCGCAAGTAATCTTCAGAAGAAAAGAACCGGTAGCTCTGAGATATACCAACTCCTTAATACTGTCTTTTTCACTGTACCCGTCTCCGTAATCAAGGTATAGAGACGCATTTAAGAAAGTCAGCTTTCCGATGAATGAAAAAACATCGTACTTGCCGGTGTCTGAGATGAAGTCAGCATTTGTGTAATTGTGTTTCTCTTGCAGTTGTGCTGATGTTTCAAGATTGTTGAGCAGCTCGTAAATCTTTGTAAGACCAAAGAGTTGAGACGGCTTATTTCCGCTTTCCACCATTAGACGCGCCATAACAAACTCAGGAACAATGTCTTGCCCTTGATAATCAGGAAAAACATTGAAAAACTTGTCGCGCTCACTAATCCTGAACAAATCCTTGCATAAGAGGAAAAATTCTGTTGCAGAACGTATGTGATTGTCCGGCTTATCTCCGCTTGCATTAGCTGCTGAAACATTGTGCAGCCTGAAAAACGTCAGTTTTTCCTGAATTACGTGAATTTCGCCATTTAGGCAAACTCTAATCCACATAAGGAAGTCAGGCATTTGTGCCATACCTCTTGTGCTAAGCATGTGGAATTTTTCATATGCGTCTTTGCGTATGAGCACACTGGGATGACAAAGCGCATTGCCATGATCCCAAAAAAATCGAAGCCACTCGAATCTGTTCCGATTAGGCTGGTCAAATTTTTTGTAATAAAAATCAGATTCGTGAGGTGTATATTCATCGCCGTTCTCGTCAATAAGCTGCACATGTGTGAAACACGCAACAGTGTCGGGATTAGAATCTAAAAACTCAACCTGCTTTTGCAATTTATCGGGTGACCATGAATCATCTGAATGGTGAACAGCAATATATTCGCCCTTGCATAGGGGCAGTGTAGGTCTGTATACATCGCCTCGCCTATTTTGCACCCAGCTATGTACAGTGATTCGCGGGTCTTGAAAGCTATTGATAACATCCATTGAGTTATCACCGGAGCCGTCATCGACAAGGTGCAATTCATAGTCGCTAAACGACTGTAAGAGAACACTTTCAATCGCTTGTGCAATATATTTTTCATGGTTATAACTTGTCAATATGATAGAAACTTTTGGCATTACAATCCTCCAATGCTGTGTGTAACTGCTGAATCAGCTATTTAACAAATCAGTAAGTCCCCAACCTCTATAGGTGGCGGGTCGTGCCATCAACCAAAATCAGTGGGAGCACAAACTCTGACTGATTTGTGAAAACATCACTTAAAGCGAGATGCAAACGCTGCGCGTTCTATTGACAAGGCGAATTCATTTCGCCGCCCCGTCTCTATATTTGATGCACTGCATAACCGATTCCAGATTGCCCAAAACCATTGCCATTGTAAAACATGAATCGCGTTCCACGGTAATCAACTACATAAGGGTATGTAATTATTTCGGATTCGGGCAAGCGCGTCATCCAATACCTGTTTGCTATACCTCCGGCTTTGAATAAACACCTTTGTAAACCCCATCGGCAACAGTATTTTTTGTTATGGCTGCTGACATTGCGATAAACGACCCTTCCGCAATTGTAATTCCATCTCTAATTGTTGAGTTAAGCCCGAAGAAGCTGTATGAGCCAACGTCACAATGTCCGGATAAAACAACGTGTGCTGAAAACATTACATGATCATGAATTACGCTGTGATGCCCTATATAGTTCCCGCTCCACATCACAACATTGTTACCTATCTTTACAAATGGCTGAATAGTATTCTCCTCCAAGATAAAGCAGTTATCGCCGATATCATCGGTCAAAACAGTTGCTTTTGAGCTGATATATGAAATTAACTCATAGCCTTTCTCTTTTGCCTTATGATAGAAGTTTGCACGCAGCTTATTCATTTGAGCGCCTGTCATTGGTATAAACATTGCGTAAGAGTCAGGCGGATATAAGTATTCGACTTCTTCAAAAGGAACGATAGGCAAGTTTTTAAACATGTCTTCCTCGATATAGTCTTTTGTTAGAGTAAATGCGACCACTTCATGCTCTGAATCATTCTCCAGATAGTAATGTGCAAGTTCCGCAAAATCTCGCGTCCCGAAAATTATCACTTTTGCCATAATTTAACCCTCCCGATAAATCATTTAATTGCTAAAAATCGAGCATATATCTACTGTTTATTTGATAATCAGGTTGAGTGATGACTATACTATTTATCCTAGGTAAAGCAAGAGTCTTTTCCCATGCATCATGTGCAACAGCTTGACTGTTCCGAGTCCGCCCCACACTTTTTTGTGCGTCGCTGTTATTTGTGATTTCACATTCATTCCAATAGTTACGCCAATATTCAGACACAATAAATCGCCTTTCCGAGAAGTTAACTTAAAGTAAAACTATCCAGCATATTATTAACATCATTTACCGAATTAAACATGAGAACATCCAAAATTGAAAGCCCCGGTTCAAAAGTCTCTCTTCTTTGACTATATGGAGACAAGATAACTTCATGGAAACGCAGTGTAATACCTTGGTCAAAGTATTTCCCCTTATCGTAAAAGTGTTTTCCTCCGGGTGGATTCCAATATTCGCTGACATTACCCAGCGCCTCACATACCCGCAAACAGCATTCATCTGCACTATTGTGCGGCTTTACGTCAAGCTTCATTTCAGAAAGGATTTCTATTTTCCGCTCTATGCACAGATATTCCAGAACCGCATTCATTGCCGCTTGATTAAGCGTCGTTAAGCTTTCGTGTTTTACAGAAAAAACATGCCGAACTAATGCAAGAACATCGTCGAAATAGGGCGCGAGCTTCTTATAATGTTGAAGCTGCGCGAGGATTTTCTGCATCCAGTTATCGTGATAGCTGATTTTCAAGTCACTGATTCGTGCATTACGAGAATGAGCAGACAACGGAACCACAATATACTGCCAACCATCACCGGGCTTGAGAATCCTGTTTCTTGCAAGCCAACCTCTGTAAAACTGCACAGTGTCTAACAGAACGAACCTATCCGTATGCTTAATAAGGCTGAAATAACCCAGATATGGGAAAAAATACGGTTGCATGACAGCAGCTTTCATAGTTTTTATCTTTCCTCGATACTCAGAATCTCAAATATCGCTTAGCGTTGAAATAATCCCGTCAATCTGCTCAAAGGATTATTTTAGAGCAGTGCTGTGTGTTCCCTGCCGGAATACATGATTGCTCGAATATCTACAACATTGCTTGCTTCGTTGTTGCATAGTTCCCGCCGCGCTGCTTCGGTTTTTTCCTGTGCGGGCGGCGAGAGTTTTGTTGTAGTTGCCGGGATTATCACGCTCCTTTACAGCGTAATTATACACCACTTCTCGGCAATTGTCCATTATAGCGCAATGCCACGACAAACGCATTTGCGCCGTGAAAAGCGTACATACTCTTGTCACTTGGGATAGTGACTATGGTAATGGCTTAGATTGATTTTTGAAGCGACTTGTAAAACTGGAAACAAAGAAGTCTTTTATACCTCCCGGATTTTGGATTTTCACAACGGCGTAAATGATTTCAGGAGTTAATACCTTTGTGGAATAAACAAAATACCCGGGAGCCCATTGCGTCGGACTATACTTTTCCTTGGCATGGTGCAAGTCCTTAAATCCATAAAACCCGTTACATTTTTCATACACAAACTCCAAAAGTTTTACAGTCATATCATCCTTAATACCCTCTTGGCTGACATTCGCCAAAGGCGCAAGACCCATGCTGCCCCACTGCGCGCCTTCGCCCTTAAAGGTCATAAATCCATCATAAGTGAGCTTTTCAGTAACACCGCCGGGGGAGTGAGGGATACGGCGCGTAACATCGGCAAGGTATCCGTTGAAATTGTCATAGGGCAAAAAAACATTAAAAGCAACTATTTTTCCTGACTGATCCTTGGCATAAAAGTACCTTCGATCCATGGGTGCTTCCAGACCTACTCCGCCAACTGTAAATCCCAGTTTTCCGCTCTTTTTGCCGCCAAGCCAAGCTTCTGAGATTGCGTCGATTTCCTTTTCAATATCATCGCTTTTCTCCTGACGTGGAGTATACTCATGTGTTGTAACCTCTTTGTTGGCGTGGTTAATAAGCGCTCGTAGCTTCTGCATTTTTCCGCCTTGCAGCCCGTATTCATTCAGAAGAAATCGCGCTTCTTCGCCTGCTTTGACATGATTATACCCAAGCATCTCATACTGTGACAAGAAAGCATCCGTTGTTCCCAAAAAGATGCACTGGTACGAGCAGTCGGAACAAAAACCGCGAAACTCAGAGAGCAGACGCAGAAAATCCTTGGGGGCACAAACCGGATCGCCGCAAACAGTTACAACATTTCCGACGACGCCATAGGCAATGACGCCCGGAACCTCCTTGCCAAAAAACAGTGTCTTATCGTCTTCCAGTACCAAGTATGAGCTGCAATTCTGACCATATTTTATCACCAGCTCGCGGGCAATGGCTTTTTCATCTTCCGTCCGGGTTTTACTTACTATCGCTGAATGTAAAAGTAAAATAATACCGGCAGCGACACAGAGCCAAACGAAGTAAAGAATAAAACCATCATATGCGGGAATGGTGACCCCTACACCGAAAATTACGCCTATCGTATCCATTATGCTATCTCCGAAAGATAGCCGATCGCCCATATGCAAGCTTAAATGAAATCGCCCGACAGCCGCACCGACCAGAACAACGGCAAGCCCCGACGCAACAACAAGGGCTGCGCGTTTAACAGAGAGTTTGTCCGAAGGTCTCCTAAAGCTGCTGTGGCTAATAGCAAGGGATAAAAGTGCAAACGCCTCGAAGAATATAGCGACTAAATTTAAGGTATTATGATGCAGCATAAAATGAAGGAAAAGTCTGCCGGACAGCGCAATAATACAAATTATCCAGGCAAGTCTTTTACGCATATAGAGATTCCAAGCTACAACCAGCAGAATAACAGACATTATCCGCTGCACAAAGCGATTTATCTCCGTATAGAAGATGATATTGTGCAGCCTTGCAGCAGGGAAAAACGACGCCAGAAATATAAGCAGGGAAACGACAACGATAACCGCTATGGCGCTGTTTGCCAGGTACTGCATTACTTTCTCTTTTTTCACGTTATATTCTCCTTTGGTTTTGTGTGATTTACCCGGTGAAGCCCTCATTAATAAACGGTTCTAATATCATGTATAGCTTATCACTGCTCATAAGATAGCTTTGATGCCCCTCGCCGTTAATAATCCACAAAATGCTGCCCGGAATATTGCTGGCTATATTTTCAGTATGCTTTTGCTTTATAATATCATGCCGTCCCGCAAGCACCATCGTCGGAGTAGTAATAGTACGCAACTGCTCGTCTGTAATATCAGGCTGTGTAAGCATCAGTTTCAGCTTGTTGCTCCGAGTGAAGAAATAACCGATTTTGATAAGGGCAAGCATTGGACGTTTGATCCCGTCCGGATGCGTATTCGCACCGCTGATAATGAGCTTTGAGAGTATGTCGGGGTGATAAATTGCAAGTAAAATTCCGATTATCCCTCCGTCGCTAAAACCATAGAGCAGGGGTTTTCTAAGATCGAGTGCTTCTATAAATGCCGCAGTGTCTTTCATCTTATCGAGATAGCTAAGATATTTAACTCTGCTGCTTTTGCCATGGTCACGACTATCAATGGCATATACAGTGTAGTGCCTGGATAAACGCCTGATCAGTGCACCATAAATAGTGTGATCTTGCCCATTACCGTGTAGCAGTACAAAGGGGGAACCGGTACCCCGCTTAACATAATACAGCTCAATACCATTTACTTTAATTCTCATATCAGTGACGATTCCTTTACGCTTTTCTTGTAAGCGTGAAATAGGTCATCACATTGATAACGCTAGTGCGCGATGATAAAATTAGAGTATGCCATCGTGCATAGCTGACATAAACTCAGCGAACTGCTTTTTAATCAGCCTCTTGTGCTGTGCGT
>Ga0209755_10001708_pt1 | contig 32980 bp, 32 predicted proteins | sample TergutCo191P1_FD_187301 | JGI IMG/M metagenome (GOLD analysis project Ga0209755, IMG submission 187301) | Cornitermes sp. P1 segment gut microbial communities from Petit-Saut dam, French Guiana - Co191P1 (SPAdes) (version 2) | ecosystem: Host-associated > Arthropoda: Insects > Digestive system... | reverse complement strand
AACCCAAAATTTCCAAAAACCGGGCAGGCTTTTAGAAATCCCCGTCGTCGTCTCTGAAGAAGAAATCGTCCTCGAAGTATTTTTTTAGCAATTCATCCGACACCTTGCCATGGGAACTCATGCTGGTATAGGTTTCCTCCATAAATCCCTTGCAAATATAGTAACTACCCAACAGGCAGAATTCCGCCACACGGGTTAAGGCCCCCATGGCCTGATACATACGCATGGGGTTGTCCGGGGCGAATTCGGTCATCAGGTATTCGATGATGGTTTTCTGAAACAGGTTGATTGCGAAAATCACTTCGGAGATGGGGAACCCGGCCAGCATCCTTCTTTTTCCTACCCCAATAAAAAACTCACCCAAAACGGAAGGATCGAACCCACGATCCAGGGTTCGTGCCAACAATGGGTAAAAGGGTATATCCGACTCAATCAAAGCCTTGTCATCCAGTTCGTTGTAATGCTTAAGATGCGGAGATTTCCGGATTGCATCCTTCCATTTGGCGGCAAAATCTCGTGCCCTCAAATTGAGGGTATCTATCAGCACCCGATCTATCATTACTCTAGTTTAATCAACAGAGGGGGCAAAAACAAGGGCAAGCGTATTTGACGGGGGCAAGTGGGGATGAAAAACCCATCTCCAACCTGGTATCCTTCGCTAAGGAAGCCTTGCCCACAATGCTTCAAGGGAAATCTCAAGGCCCTCAATCACGGTAACGGGGATGCGGTCGTTATCGTTATAGGTTGTGCTGATGTAACGACCGCTTTCATAAACATGGACGCTGACACCCTTTGATTCTGGATCAACCACCCAGTATTCGCGTACTTTGGCCTTGAGGTAATAATTGAACTTACGAAATAGTTCGCTAGATGTTTTGGACGGCGAAACAATCTCGATTACCAAATCCGGGGGGCCGTTTACTGAATCTTTGTCGAGTTTGCTCTTGTCGCAAACCACCAGCAAGTCGGGCTGAACGACCGTCCTGTCGGACTTGTCCTCTTTTGGAAACAGGCGCACATCCAGTGGGGCGGCGAATACCCTGCATGATTTCCCCTGAAGCCAATTGCCGAAATCCAAGGATAAGCCCATAAGAAGTGCCTGGTGCACCACCGAAGGCGAAGCCATCGCAAAGGCTTCCCCGTCAAAAAGCTCATAGCGCTCCGGGCCTTCCCAGTCAAGGTAATCGGCGTAAGTATAGCGGCGTTTTTCCTGGAATTCCTCATCTGCTCTTACGGCATCTTGCATAGGGCTTCTCATACGGGCAGTATAAGGGATTACATCGCAACGGGCAATGCCGCACATCAGTGTAAGCCAATTCCATACCCCAAATCGTAACACCAAAAGGCATGGCCTGCAAATGGGAGATGCAACGGTGAGTCCGTGTCATGGTACGCAAGTGTCACTGTTCGCCAGCTTCCGCTCGCATCCCTCTGGATATTGCCTGAACCGAGGAAAACAGGGCAGAAAAGGCTATGAAGATCGCAATGAAGGGTGGGAAGCGGCCTGGAAAAACAATCATCAGATTGTAAATGCCGTGGATGACAACCGCCGAAATAAACTGGAAAACCGCCAGTGCTGGCCTTTCCCTGAATGTCATTATCGAGGAGCCGACCCGTGAGCCGCAGGCGGCGTGCAAGGGGGTGGCGGTAAAGGCACGCAAAAGCGCATTAAAGGGATCCGCAGCGCCATAGATTGCGCTTTCCAGAATGCCAAAACCAAGGCCTGCAACAAGCCCAGAAGTTTTTCCCATCGTCTCGGCCAAAGGTACTGGGGTGATGCCGTTTTCGCCATCCCTTGGCTGCCTTGCCCAGTCCATGGCCCAACCAGTGACGTTAAAGCGTCGAAAAAGCAAAAACAAGGGAACAAGCAGCAGCAGGCGGCTAAGTTCCTCGGTCAAGGCGATGCGGATAAGAATCTCCATGAACAGGCCCAAACTGTCCGTCAGGGGGGGGAGAATGCCGATTCCAGAAACTAAACCCTGGAGGAAAAGGGCGGCAAACAACGAAGTTGCCCCGACAAAAAGGGAAATGAAAAACACGACCGTGGAGAACTTGTAACGGGCGACACGAAACCATATAAAAACCGCAACGGCTGGGATTGCGGATACAAGGATTAGAACAAGGAGGATCCCTAGGTTTGGCATATATATGTCATAACCTAATTACCGCAACACGGTTCGGGGATTTATTACGCTGCCTTGCCTAAAGACGGTAAAATGCAAATGAGGGCCAGTGCTACGACCGGTACTGCCGACATAGCCAATGCGTTCGCCGGCTCCAACGAAAGCCCCCTGCCTTACACTTATCCTGCTCATGTGGGCATACAGTGTTCGGTAACCCCTGGGATGGGTGATTATGACAAAATTCCCCAGTACGTGGTCGAAACCGGTAGTGCTTACACGGCCCCCCATGGCGGCCCGTATAGGGGTTCCCATTCGTGCGGCAATATCAATACCGTTGTGAAACTCACGACGACCGCTTCCGAAAGGATCCCTGCGCCATCCGAAAGCAGAAGTGATGCGACCAGCCACGGGCCATATAAACAGATCTCCGTTTATTTCCTGGCGTTCTTCCCAACTTAGCCGTCCGCCAGGGATAAACAGCGTAGATCCAGGCAATGCCGTCTCGGAGAAAAGCTGGTTTGCGATCCGTATGGCTTCCACATCCGATCTGTATCTTTCGGCCATCGTTTCAAGGGTATCGTCCTCCAGCACCGTGGACATAATCCCGTCCTGGTTGGGGATGCGCAATACCTGGCCTATCTGCAAGAGCCGTGCGTTTCTTACGTTGTTTACCGAAAGGATGGTGTCTTCGTTAAGTCCAAAGTTTATCGCCAGGTTGCCGATTACCTCGCCCCTTTGGATGGAATGTGTTTCGAACAGCAGCAGACGGGGTCTTTGGTAGCCTTCCGGCTCCGTTCCGTACATTTCAACAAGCAACGAAGCTAACTGTTCTTCAAAGTCGGCGCTTTCAAACTGAGCCCCACCTATGCCGTTTCCAGCAATCGAGGAGTAGGCACTTAGTTCCGAAAGTTCATGGGCAGACGACTGCCACGGGACGAGTGGGAAAAAATACAAACCGAGCATTACGCCCAGGAAGAGAACCACCGCAAACCGAGTAACATTCAACCGATGTTCAAAACAAAAGCCGCCAATATTCCGAAAAAATGTCGATATCTTCCGCAAGAATTGTACTCTCCTGAACCCATCCAAATTTTTCTACCCCTGGACAGGCTTCAAATTATACTTCCGAAAGCAATGCCCAAGAACCAAAGTTCGCAAGGGCTCTCCATAGGTAATTCTATACTGTTTCGCCAGGTTTTACAAGGTGTGTGATGGATTTTTCATCCCAACCATCCAAAGGGTTTCCCACGGCCATCGGGGGTGCTATAATGCCCCATGAGCGACTGTATTTTTTGTAAAATCGTAAAAGGGGATATCCCTGCCCAAAAGGTCTATGAGGACGATGAAATGCTTGCCTTCCACGACATCAACCCGGTGTCGCCGGTGCATTGTCTGGTTATTCCCAAGAAACACATCGGAAGCCTGATGGAACTGGAAGCGGAGGATGTTCCCCTGGCAGGCCGCCTGCTGAACAAGGCACAGGAACTGGCAAAGGAGCTAAACTGCGGCGAAAAGGGTGCCCGTTTCGTGATCAATGCCGGAAAGGATGGAGGGCAGACGGTGGATCACCTCCATATCCACGTTCTGGGTGGACGCAGGCTTAGCTGGCCCCCGGGATGAGTCGGCTTTGGCAAACTAATGATGGGTCGGCTTTGACTCGGTAAACGGCTTGGCGTAGATGCACTCAAAAAGATACCGAATATCGTCGGCGTTCATGCCCTTGAAATGGCAGCCTACGTGGATAGACGACTTGGCCCTGTAATGGCGTGTAATGGTTGCCTTGATGTCAATACTGCGATTCAGGGTAGTAATCGTAACCGTTAGATCACATTCCGGCAGGAGCTTCAGGGAAATCTCGGGAGAAGGACAGGTAAAGAGCAGGCCGGAAACGCTTATGTCCTGCACGTCAACCTTGAAGGGAACATTGTTCATCTTCATGCTTTCGAAATAGCCCTTGTCCTTAAGCAGTTGCGCCATAACCTCCGCATACTTGTACAAGGTATCGATTACCAGATAGTCCAGAGGGGGCTTTTCCGCATCGTTGGTCCAGATTCGAATATAACCGACGGCATATTCCTGGAAAAGAATGGGGACCCATACCTCCGAGGCCACACCGCTGGCTATCTTGTCCTTCACCAAACGGGCAGAAGCTGTTTCGGCGGCCCGTCCTTCAAGGCCCATGTCCTCAAAAAGGTAACGGTGGAACAACTCCTCCGTAATTAGCCGGTTTCGATTGTAGGGATCCGTCTGAGGAAAGCCGTCCTTTACTATGGGTAAAAAAAGGATTTTCCCCGTATGGGCAAGCATCTGTTCTTCCGTTATGGCAAACTCGTGATCCTTGTTGAAAACCACCACTTTGTAACCGTAGTCGTTGGTTTTGACCAATGTCTCCACCTGCTCTTTAAGGCTGGCAAGTGCGGCAATACTTCCCTGCAATGGATGGTATTGTCGTAGCCTATGGAACGGAAAATTATAGCGGTCGTTAAAAAAAGCAACCTTTATCTGCACTTCAGGTGGGAGTTTTACCCGCATATGGGCACGGTCAAGGTTTTTGCGGATGCTTTCGGGTACCCTGCAGACTATCTCCACGTCTCGTACGTCCATTATGTCCACATCGAAGAGCATTGCGTCTTCCCTGTAGGTAAACATCAGGCTTATCTTGCTGGAAGCACCCAGCCCACTGATGGGCCAATTTGTCTTAAAAACCAAGGTGTCTTTGGGAGGTGCTTTGAGAAACAGCGTATATTCGACCCTGTCCTTGTGATAAGTTACGGGGATCTTCTCATCGTACAGTATTTTGAGGAAAAACTCCTTTTCGATACGTCTCACCAACTTTGACATTACCTATTTCTCCAAAACCATATTCATGCGGAACAAGACACAGGGGACCTACCTCACCCACTTTTGAGGCTCCTATCAAGTATAGCTTGATTCCGAAAATAGTTCAAGATAGCGTTGGCAATGCGTTATGTTCCCCAGAGCGACACTTACGGCTAAAACACCAAATTCAGCAGGAACTGGTCGATCAATACCAGTACGCCCAGGATTCCAGTGTAAATAGCAAAGCCCCAGAGCGACCTTTCCCTGACGATCTTCAGCATCAGCCGCACGGCGAAGAAGCCCACGACTGCGGCAATTACGGTTCCCACGGCAATTGGCAACGGTCCAATGCCAGCACCTGCCGTCTCGACCGCCCCCAGTTCGTCACCACCTTTCAGTAGCTCGATGAACTGGAAAAGCGCCGCCCCCAGTATAATCGGGATTGAAAGCATGAACGAAAAGCGAGCGGCGGAATTGCGGTCAAGCCCACGGGAAAGGGCCCCAGACAGGGTCGCTCCGGAACGGGAAATGCCTGGAATGACGGCTATAGCCTGACAAAGGCCAATGATCAATGCATCCAGCCAGTTCATTTTCCCAGGTTCCCTAAGGCTGTGTTTGGCGGCCCGTTTCGACAGCAGTTCCGCCACCGACAGCAGTACCGTTGTCCCAAGGAAGGCAAAGCCCACGTAGTTCCCCGTCTCGAAGGCCATTTCAAGCCAGTCCCTGAGTATCAAGGCGGCAACTACCGCAGGGATGGTGCCGATTATAAGGTAAAGGGTTAGCGGCTGGACAATCTTTTTTAGGATAGCCAGGATATCCTTCCATAGTACCGCAAAAACGCCGACAAGCGTCCCCACGTGAACCATGGTGTCGAACAGCAAGGGCGGATCTTGAATACCGAAAACCTGCCTGAACAGAACCAAGTGCCCACTGCTGGAAACGGGAAGGAATTCCGTCAGGCCCTGAACCACCCCGAGAAAAATCGCCTCAAAAATATTCATGCTTGCCTCAACTCTAGGTACCGCCGCCTAGGCTTTTGCCCACGGGCTTTTGCGGATAATCGTTGCTTTGCGTTCGTACCCCACGGAAACGACATCGATGGGGGTTTCGCAGTAGCTTTCTATAAAATCGACGTAATCCCTTGCGGCGGCAGGAAATTCCTGGTAGTTGGTGGCATTGGAAAGCTGTTGCTTCCAGCCCTTGAAAGTCCGCAGCACCGGCTTTGCGTTGTTTAGTTCCTCGATAGAAGCCGGGAAGTATTCCACGGTTCGGTCGCCGATGCGGTAGGCTACGCAGACCTTGACCTCATCGAGGGTATCGTACACGTCAAGGTGGGTCATTACCAAGCTATCGATGGAATTGGACTGACAGGCATAGCGCAGGGAAACGAGATCCAGATAGCCGCAACGCCGCGGCCTTCCGGTTGTAACGCCGTACTCGCGGCCCGTGTCACGGACAAAGCTGCACAGACCGTCCTCGGAGTCGGGGTCGAACTCGCTGGGCAACGGGCCGTTCCCGACACGGGTGGAATAGGCCTTAAACACCCCAAGTATCCTGTCGAGCGCACGAGGCCCCACACAGCCGCCCACGGCCGCCCCTGCGGCACTGGACATTCCGCTTGAAACGTACGGGTAGGTTCCCCAGTCCAGGTCCAGCAGGGTTCCCTGTGCGCCTTCGAAAAGCACGTTCGCATCCTTGTGGTCCGCCAGGTACGCCGAAAGGTTGACCGACATGGCAAGAAGCCTTTCGGTGTACGGCTCCAGGAATTCCCGATCCTCGGCTTCCAGTTCCGCTATCTTGTCCTTCCAGGCAAGGTCGGCAAGACGTATGCCGTCACGCTCGCTTTTCATGGAGTAGGCAACTCCTATACCACGCCCCGTAGTGCCTATCGGTTTCTTGCGAGCCTCGTCCCGTTCCTTGTCTATTTTGATGTAACGGGGCAACACCAGGTGCGCCCGGTCGGAAATTAGGATTCTGCCCTTGGTGTCCACGCCCCGATCTTCCAGCATTTGGATCTCGTCGAACAGCGCCTTGGGGTCTATGACCATGCCGGCACCCAGAATCGCGACTTTGCCAGGGTAAAAAATCCCCGAGGGGATAAGGTGCAGGGCGTATTGCTCTCCGTCGATTACGATGGTATGTCCCGCATTTGCGCCACCCGCAAAACGGATAATTACCTGCGCATCGCTCGCCAGGTAATCGACAATTTTCCCCTTTCCCTCGTCGCCCCATTGGGCACCAATTACAACGATTTTCAACGTGTCCCCCTTGACGTTTTTCGATTCCATCTTATAAAAAGTCAGTTCAACCCTTTAATACTGCCCGTGATTTGCGGTTGTGTCAATTACGTTACGTGATGACTGTTGCGATGTATCTGCCCTTGTTTTTCGGGGTATCTTCCCCAACTTCCCTGGCTTCGGTAGAATAGCCCTGTATGGAACTAACCGAAGAATTTATCAAAACCCTTGCAGTGAACGAAGCGAAACTGATCAAGGGTATAGCGGTGGTACTGGGGATTGGCGAGGCCCAGGTTGCGGCCGTCATCGAACTGTTCGCCGAGGACTGCACGGTTCCCTTCATCAGCCGCTACCGGAAGGAAAAGACCGGGGGGTTGGACGAGGTGCAGATAAGGGACATCGAGCACAAATTCAACAGCGGGAAAAACCTTGAAACCCGCCGAATCGAAATCACCAGGCTTATTTTCGAACAGGGAAAGCTTACTGAAACCCTGTACGACAACATCAGCCGTGCGGCAACCCTGGCGGAGCTTGAGGACATATACGCACCTTACAAGCGCAAGAAAAAAACCAGGGGAATGGTAGCCATCGAAAAGGGCCTAGAGCCGCTTGCCGAGGCTATGCGTGAACTCGAAGCCGAGCCGCTGACTGCGAAAGCCGCCGAGTTCGTCACCGCCGACCCAGAAAGCCTTGAAAACCCTGCGCTTGTCGTAGCCAGTGTCGAGGATGCGTTGCAGGGTGCGATGGATATCATTGCCGAGGCCACCTCGCAGGATCCCGAAAACCGGGCGCAGATCAAGTCCTTCTATGTAAAGGACGGCAGGGTCATCGTCAAAGGCTCGGGCAAGGAAGGCAAGGGGGACGAAGAGGCGAAAAAAACCAGCGTCTACCAGATGTACTGGGACTACACCGAGGCCCTTTCCCACATCAAGCCCCACCGGATTCTTGCCATCAATCGTGGCGAGCGTGAGGGCGCTCTGGACGTGACTATTGACGTGGACGAGAACGTCGCCGCCGGGCTGCTTCAGCAAAGCTACGATCTGCACAATGATTACCACAAAACCGCCATCGAGGACGGGCTGAAGCGGCTTCTGTCCCCGGCGCTTTTGCGGGAAATCCGTGGCGACCAGAGCGACACCGCGGATGACCACGGCATAGGCGTGTTCAGCGAGAACCTGAAAAACCTGCTTCTGCAACAGCCGATTAAGGGTACTCGGGTTCTGGGGATTGATCCTGGCATTCGTACTGGAACCAAGTGCGCCTTCCTTGACGACACTGGGAAATATCTTGACAATGTCGTTATCTACAACCACAAGGTCGAGGAAGCGAAACGCAATATACTAAAGGGAATACGTGCGTACGATGTGCAGCTTATAGCCGTGGGGAACGGAACCGGAAGCCGCGAGGTGCAGGAAATCATCAGTACTTTGATTAGTGAAAATAATCTTGAGGTTCTATACACCGTGGTTGACGAGGATGGTGCTTCGGTGTATTCCGCCAGCGACATTGCCAGGGAGGAATTCCCGGAGCTTGACCTTACGATTCGTGGGGCGATTTCCATAGGAAGGCGTTTGCAGGATCCGCTTGCCGAGCTTGTTAAAATCGATCCCAAGTCGATAGGCGTTGGATTGTACCAGCATGACGTGAACCAGAAAAAACTTTCCGACAAGCTGGACGAGGTTGTGTCCTCGGTTGTGAACAACGTTGGCGTTAATCTGAACACCGCCAGTGCCTCGCTTTTGAAGTACGTTTCCGGGATTAACAGTTCCCTTGCTCGTAAAATCGTCAAGTACCGGGACGAGAAGGGCAGGATCGCCAGCCGTTCGGAACTGACCTCGGTGCCAGGCATGGGACCGAAAAGTTTCGAGCAGTGCGCCGGCTTCCTTAAAATCCCGGAGAGCGCCGAACCGCTGGATAACACCTGGGTTCACCCAGAGAACTACGAAGTTGCACGGGAGATTCGTCAGACAATCACCGCCACTGCCATCGCCGGACTTGGCTCGGATGCCGTGGCTACGCTGAAGGCAAAGCACGGCGTAGGGGAGACCACTATCCATGACATTGCCGAGGAGCTAAAGAAACCGGGACGCGATCCTCGGGACGACTACCCGAAGCCTGTCATGCAAAAGGGCGTGGTAACATTCGAGGATCTGCGTGAGGGGATGATGATTACCGGGAAGATCAAAAATGTTGTTGACTTTGGTGCGTTTGTTGACCTTGGTATCAAGGAAACGGCTCTTGTTCACATTTCCGAGATGAGTGACAGTTTTGTCAAAGACCCGATGGACGCAGTGAAGGTAGGGGACGTGCTGGAGTTCAGGATCATCAGCCTGGACACGGAGCGGCGGCGGATAGGGCTTTCACGGAAAAGCGAGAGCAGGCCTGTAGGGGCTACTGGGGGAGGTGCTTCCAGGAGTGCCAGTTCTGGGGCCAGTGCTTCGAGGGACGGTGCTGCGAAAACCGGAGACGGGAAGCCCAAGGTTGCGGTTGTCAAGCGAGGGGAAAAGCCCCAGTTTGAACCACGGGAGCCTAGGGGCGGAAATCGCAACGATGATGGTACGATGTACAATCCTTTCGCTGCGGCTTTTAAGAAGCCGGGGCGAAAGTAGGGGTTGTGAAACGGGATTAGTGAGTTATATCTCTACTAATCCCGTTATTATAGTCCCAATGGGATTTTGTCAACATGGGCAAGCCGTAGTTAAATAAAAAAGCTATAGAGGTTGCAAAACATGGACGGTCAAGCGATAAAGGATACACTGGGAAAAAACATCAAGTTGCTACGAGCCAGAAGGGGACTTTCCCAAGCCGATCTGTCCGAAAAAGCGGATATTTCCATCCCTTTTCTGAGTAACGTTGAGCGCGGCATCAAATTCCCCCAACCGGAAATGCTGTCAAAGATAGCGAATTCCCTCGGGACAGAGGTCAGCGAGCTTTTTTCAAGAAATCTCGCCAGCGACACGGGCAAGGAATTGCTCGGCCACATGTCCGAAGATCTTGCGAAAAACGTCAATCAGGCAATGGAGGATGTTTTTAGACGGTATCTGGGTTAGATTTGATAACGTAATTCTTGTTGTGAACCCCAAAAACCAAGAGGAATAAACCATTTCTTTGGAGCAATCCGCAGGAATGGTGATCGAAAGCTACCGCAGCGATAACGGAACGATGTACCATAACCAGAAAACAGGATCAAGCTTTATTACGGTTTTATGCAAAGTAATACACGCTAACCGCAAAAAGAGATTGTGCCAGGAAATAGCAGATCAGCAATATCACTTCTCGCCTGCCAGTGCTAGGGTTTGGAACAAACGTACCAGAGGCGGGAAAGTTGTTCTTCGCCAACAATACGTCGGAAAGCACGAACAGAATGCCAGCAACAAGCAGGATTAATCCGCTGGGGAACACGGAAAAGGGTACCGTAACAGAAAGGCTTAACATGTATGTTATAACGGCACTGTAAACAAGTACTGGGACAAACAGTTTTTTCAGGTTTGCACGGTTCCTTAGCAGGACTACGAAAACAATCGCATACAGGGTCACGAAAATTAGGACGCTGGCCAGTACCAGCCTGGAAACGATAATCAGTGCCGCAATATAGCATAAGTGCCCTAGCCCAAAGAAGAACATGCCTGCCGCAAGCCCCAGTTTGTCCTGCTTGGAGAGGCTTATGGCAACGTCCCCGGCAAGCCCCATGGCAAGGCCGGCTATTATCAGCACAGAAAAGACGGAAGACTGCCCGAACGTGCTTAAGGTCCCTATAAGTGCAGCACAAAGAATGATCAACGTGGAAACACCCTTAAAAATAGTCGCAGTCACCGTTGGTTTTTCCTCTGCACGGTGCTTAACGTATATAAATAATGCGGCGCACGGAACAAGTAATACGTACATTATAATCACAGGCAACGGTATGAAATATGTCGTCATAAAACCACCTTCTATTACCCCTACATTACAGGTTTCTCGTTTCCCATGTCGGCTCGCATGAACTTACTCATTATGAGCATTACTGCCAACGCACCCAAAAATGCCCCCAGGGTATTAGCAACCCAATCCCAAACGTTGCTGTGTCGGCCTGGAACAAAATACTGGTGGATCTCGTCTATTGCGCCGTAGACAGAACCGATCAACGTTGTCAGCAGCAGGGCCAGCCGAGGGCGGCGCTTCCAAAAGGCCTGGGATATCCAAAGCCCCACGGCAAAACCCAGAGCCCCGTAAGCAAGCAGGTGCTGCAATTTGTCCCAACCCAAAACTCCAGGCGGCTGTGGCAGAGTGGATTGGGATGAAAGGAACCAAAGCGTCCCGGCAATCAGCAGGGCTGGAAGTCGCAACAGAATCGTTCGAAAAAGTATTTGCATTAAAAACCTCTAATAAAGGCGTTCAGAGTACTAAGGCCAAAAAACTATAATCTATCGTTTCCCATAAACCCCTCTTGACCAAAGCGTATCATGAAAGTGGGATTTGGTCCATTACAGCAACTCCGTCTTTCCGGCTTTCTTAATCTGTTCCACAATTTCACGAACCTTCTGGGTTTGGCCCTTTCTGGTTATAAGCGCCGTCGCTGGGGAGCCATCTTTGCCCGATCGAATTACCACAATTAAATCTTCAACTCCAACGAGTGCAACGGGAATGTCGGAATTCACGTAACATGTTTCGCCAGAAACGCTGAACACCTGCGATCTACTGTTTTCACATATTTTGACATATTCTTCCCAGTTGCCTATGTCAATCCAATCAAAATTTGTGTGAACCATAACGACATTCGGACACTTCTCGGCAATTGCATAATCAAACGAGATGCTCTTGGTTTTGCGGTATGCGTTGTCCAGGCCAGGCCAGGCGTTCAGCACCTGTACGCCGTCCGAAACGGTAAAGGCATCGGGAGGGGGAACTTTCAGTTTTTCGAAGGGCGTAAGCACATCCAGCGCAAGGCTGCGGAATTGTTCCGCCATGAATTCAGCAGGAAAGGCAAACATTCCCGAATTCCAGAAAAAGCGTTTGCTTGCGGCATATTTTTTAGCCGTCTGTGGATCGGGCTTTTCGTGAAAAGCGATTACTTTGCTCACTCCAGCTATAATTTTATCGCTACCAGTTTCTATGTAACCGTAGCCCGTCTCGGGGCGGCTGGGCGGAATTCCAAACACGACAAGTTTCCCATCACTTGCTGCAGAAGCAGCCGCTACCGCATCGGCCTTGAAAACTTCCAATGGTTTTATTATGTGATCGCTTGTAAGGACGAGCATGCTTCTCCCACTGCCGCTCAAAAGCGAGTAAGAAACCGCACACGCTACTGCCGGTGCCGTGTTTTTTGCGGCTGGTTCACCAATGACAAGCAAACGTTTTTTTTTGCTGGCACTCAGTTTGGCGGCATCCGCAATTACATGGGGAATATGGGATTTTCCAGTAATGATAATAACCTTACCGCTATTTTTGGTAAGCGCAAAGGCCCGTTCCATCGCCATGGAAAAGAAACTCGTTTTTCCCGAAGCTGGCAAAAACTGTTTTGGCAGACGGGAACTACTTGCAGGCCAAAGCCTCGTTCCAGAGCCACCAGCCATGATTAGGCAGTCATCGAACATACTAACCTCGAATACGCTAGAAGCGCACGGCTTCGACCATGTAGCGAATATCGTGGGTGTTTCCAGCAACGCGCCTCATCTCTATAACAAAAATCATCGATTCGCCCGAAGGGGATATAAGCACCTGTCTGATACGATACGATAAAATGCCGTTCCGCCAAGTACTGGGCGACCCAACGGTAAGCGTTCTTATCTCCCCTCGTGCATTGGTATGTCTAAGGTTGATAAAAAATGACGAGCGGACATTCATGCGTGGGCCTTCTATCGTTTCCACAAGCGTTGCCTCGAAGAAACATCCAGAGGCAAAATCCCTGAACGTAATCGGTCTGTTGTCAAGGGCGGGATCCCCAGCCAAGGCAATATACAAGGGCTGCCCCTGGTTGGGAAACACCACCCCGTGGCGTTCGGCCAGGGGCGCATTTCTGGCAATCAACGAGTGCATCGCACCTGAGCCGCTCTGCCCTGCCACTATCGGCCTGTCGTGGCTATAGGAAGCCCTTCCCCCTGGAACAAAATCATTCCTGGCAACATCAACAATAAAAAGGTCGGCCCAAGGCCTTAAAGTGCCGGATCTTACCCCATACTGGGCAAACATATAGATGCTGCCGTCCGCGGAGAAACCAAGGTTAACGAATGATGCCGAATCGCCAGCCCAAAGAGCCGATCCGCTTGCTATCAGCAACCCTGCCAGCGTACAAAGAACCCGTTTGAACATAATACAAGTCCTCCCTACCATTGATTATCGGACGCAGAAAGGAAGTCTTGAGAAAAACAGAGGCAATGGCTATGCTGAACATATGACCTTGTCCAACAGAAACACTGTTTTCAAAGCTGGAATCATCCTTTCGTCCCTTTGCCTACTTATAGGTATCGTCGCATCGATAGAAACAGTCCCCGTTTATACATACATGGAGGCGGAAATAACCCTACGATCCGAAGGCTTTTTCCATACTTTACTAGGAAGACATTTCGAGGCAAGGTTGCTTGCGGTACATTTCATCGTCCTGTTTTTGGCCCTGTACTCCCTGCTCTCGATTGCGCTCATTTATTTCTTTTTTGAGAAAACCCAGTCACCGGAAATACTTTTCGTCGCCTTTTTTGCGGTATCCTTTGTCCCTGAAATACTACGCCTAGTCCTGCCTTTGGGACAGATTTACGAAATCCCTTCGCTGTATCTGCTTGCAGCCTCAAGGATAATATTGTTTGGCAGGTACTTCGGCATTTTTTCGCTGTTCGCCGCCAGCGTACATGCCGCAGGCTATCAGTCGCAGGAACAGCGCAATACCATTCTTATTGTAGTAGCAACTACGCTATTTGTCGCACTCGGCATTCCCGTAGACACCCAAACATGGGATTCAAGCCTTACCATGCTTAGCGGTTATGTCTCGATGTTCAGGCTTATCGAGATTGGGACCTTTCTTATAACGACGGCAAGTTTCTTCATAGCAGCATGGCCACGTGCTTCCAGGGGGTTTATCTTCATAAGCATAGGTTCCGTCCTTGCCCTTCTTGGCAGAGGTATTCTTCTACGTGCCGACACCTGGGCAGGATTGCCAGTGGGAATGGTTCTTCTTGTCGTAGGCACATGGCTTATCTGTACCAGGCTCCATAAAATCTACCTGTGGCTTTAACTTTAACCGACTGCAAAAAAAAAATGCTCTTGCAGAACCTTAGGTTTGCAAGAGCCGGGAGGAGGAAAACATCAAAACTTAAAACAGAACCCACTGCACGGCAAGTCCCACGGCCAAGGGAAGAACAATATTGTCGTAATCTTCCAACGGCAGGGCTTCCACGGCAGTGGCGACAAATGCGGCGGTCAGGGCAACCATGTGGTTCTGCGAAATCAGATAGATGGAAAGGCCGGTTGCGACGAAGCAGGCAATTGAGCCTTCCACGCTCTTGCCGAAAAGAAATGTGGGACGAATCTTGCCGAACAGTCTTCCCACAAGGCTGGCAAAACCGTCGCCGAAGGCCAGGGCAAAGATACCTGCACTTGCGGCCGGCAAGGGAAACAACAACAGGGCCAGCATTGCGCCTAATCCCAGGGTTACGGGGCCAAACACAAAGCGACCAGCGTCCCTTTCACGTGAAGCCATCCTGGTAATGGAGGAAACGACAGGAATCTTTACGCCCGAAAACCTAAGCAGTTCCATAAATGTATAGGCAATAACGCCAGCAAGTAATGACAGTATGGTAAAGGGAAGGTTTATAGCCGCCATTCCAGGGCTTACGGCAATAAGAAGATGCAAGGATTTCCTGACAGCTTCGGATTTTGCTTCGGCAAGAGTTATCGTATGCCCACCAGTACGACTGAGGGGAAGAAGAAATGCTGCTTTTTCTAAACTCACTTTTTCCATGCCATATACATAGCAAATTCCGTGCCAAGTCTACATCGATAGCGAAAAATTTTTCGCAATAGGCCAGTATGCATAAATTTGCCACAAAAATAAATAGATTTGCCATAAAACAACTTGCTTTTGGCATTCAATCTGTAATTTTGACATCATGTTTTTTGCCCCAAATACCGATATCAAGGATGAGAGTCAGCTCGCATTACCCAAGTGTATGAAAAATGATATACTGGGAATTCAAAAAATACTATGATGCCATGCTCCATTGAAGGTTTCTCGATTGCATTGGCGGCTTGGTAAGTTCCGATAGTATGAAAAACGATATGCCGAGAATAAAAAAACGCTATGATAAGTTCAATTGATGAGCTACCACCTACGTTGGCGGCTTCGATAAGTTATGAAGAAAAAGCACATATTGCAGACATAAAACGCCAGGGCTTGCTACCTTTTGCGGTAACGCCGCATTTTGCGTCGCTTGCCCACCCAGAAAAGAACGATCCCATCAGGCGGCAGTTTTTTCCCGACCCTCGTGAGGCAATCCCCGACCCCTTTGCGCTAGATGATCCGTTAGGCGCATCCTGCCACCAGGTCGCACCCTGCCTTATCCACCAGTACTGGAACAGAGCGCTTCTGCTTGCCTCGAAAGCCTGTGCTGGGTATTGCCGTCACTGCTTTCGGCGTGTCTGGATTTCAGAAGGCCACGGGACGGATTTCCAATCCATGGGCTTTCAGGCTGCACTGGCATACCTGGCGGCGCACACGGAAATACACGAGGTCCTTGTTTCGGGGGGCGATCCCCTTACGATGAACAATGACAAGCTGGGGGAATTGTTTTGCCAATTGCGCAACGTGTGCACCGATCTTGTGCTGCGACTATGCACCCGTGCCCCCATAACGGAACCTTCCAGGCTGGGCGATGAAACCATTACCCTGCTTGCCAAATTCCGTCCGTTATGGTTGTCGGTTCATATCAATCATCCCAGGGAACTTTCCGTCCAAAGCCGTGATGCCCTTGGCAAATGTGTAAACGCCGGACTTCCCGTGAAAGTGCAGACCGTGTTACTGCGTGGCATAAATGACGACCCTGCACTGCTTGCCAGCTTGTTCCAGGACTGCCTTGACCTGGGGCTGTCGCCCTACTACCTGTTCCAGTTGGATCTTGCACCAGGAACCGCCCATTTCAGGGTTCCGCTTAGGCAGGGCCTTGCTATTTACCGTGAACTAAACGGACTAATATCTGGACCTGGCCTGCCAGTTTATGCCGTTGACCTTCCAGGCGGCGGCGGAAAAATACGGCTACACGAAAACGTTATCGCTGGGGAAAGAAGCTCCATCAAGGGCACCGAGTATGTTCTTAAAGACGGAAATGGAAGGGAATGGTACTACCCTGCCGAATAATTTGACTACCAATCATCTGAACGTCGCTCGCAAAATCGCCCTGAACTGCGTCAAGACCCACAAGCGAAGACAGGCTCGAGACTTCCGCTGTCGAGAATCATGTTCGGTTGCCTATTGGATTGCGAGAGGCTGGTTCATCTCTTGAAATCAGCCGAAAATTGATTTTTTATGGAAGCCACCTTAGTTCCCAGGCTTTCCGCCCAGTTTCACCCTCGCCAATCGCCCTTGTTTGTGCTATTCTGTACACATAACCACTCGTGGGGAGGAAACGAACATGGCCGACGCGCAGAAACTATCGGAATCGCACGAGGGAAAGCCACTGGCTTTTCGTAGGGAGGACATTCCTGCCAAGGGCTATACTTACAAGGACTACCTGTCCTGGGGCGACGATGTCCGCTTCGAGTTGCTAGACGGCATACCCCACATGATGGCCGCCCCGACAAGATGGCACCAACAGGTTACTTTCGAGATATCCAGACAACTGGGGAACTGGCTGGAGGGCAAACCCTGCGAGGTTATCGCCGCCCCCTTCGACGTGCGACTGTTTCCCGAGGCGGACAAATCCGACAGGGTGGTCGTCCAGCCCGATGTTCTGGTGATCTGCGACGGGGGTAAACTATCCGATGGCAAAGCCTGCCAGGGTGCGCCGGACTTCGTCGTGGAGGTTGCCTCAAAAGGCACTAGGGGAAAGGACTTCCGCGAGAAGAAAGCCTTGTACGAAAAGGCCAGAGTCCGGGAATACTGGGTGGTGGAGGCTGGTGCGGTCTACAAATACGTGCCGGTGGACGGCGAGTACCTGGAAACCGTCCACGACCTTGACGAGGATTCCGCGATAAGCGTGGACGTGCTGCCAGGATGCAGCATAGATTTCCAGAAGATAAAGGGGTTTGATTTTAAGGGCTAAAAAAGCGGCGTTCTCTGGGAAGCCTTTACCAGCAATAGGCCTAATCTTGCCTTCCGCCGCCCTGGATCGCTGACTGAAAGACCATACCACCGCATTTTCCAGTAACCCACCCTACTTCGTGATAATATCCTTCGCCGAACCGCCCGGTGGAATCATCGGGAAAACCTTTTCGTCCATGTCGATTCTGCAATCGATTAAGCACGGGCCATCGCTTGGCAGGTTTTTCAAGGCACTTTCTAGCTCGTCAAGGCTTGCCGCCGAAAAGCCCTGCGCACCGAAGGCTTTAGCAAGGGCAGGAAAGTCCGTCCTGCGTTCCAGCGTGGTCTGCGAATGGCGCTTCTCGAAAAACAGCGTCTGCCACTGTCTTACCATGCCCAAAACGCCGTTGTTGAGAAGCACCACCACAATAGGAAGCTTCTGCGTAACCGCCGTCGCAAGTTCGGTAAGGTTCATCCCGAAGCTGCCCTCGCTGGTGAAAAGGATGGTTCGCTTTCGCCCGTTCGCCATGCAGGCCCCGATTGCCGCTCCCATGCCAAAGCCCATTGCGCCAAGTCCGCCGGAGGTTATAAGCCTACGGGGTTTTTCAAACCTGTAATGTTGGGCAGTCCACATCTGGTGCTGCCCCACGTCCGTGGCGACCGCCGTATCCTCGTCGAAGTGGGAATTCACGCAGTTTATGACTTTCCATGGCGTAAAGCCTTCGTCCGAAGTGACTTTTCCCATGGATTTTAGTTCGCTCACCCTGGCCTGCCATTCGCCCGATGGCCTTGCGCCGACTTTGCCCACCAGCACGGGGAGTATCTCACAAAGGTCGCCGCACAGGCTGATTTGCGGCCCAATGTTCTTCCCTATCTCGGCTGCGTCTATATCGACGTGTATGACGGTGCAGCTTTTCGAGTATTCCTTGGTGTTGCCGGTGGCACGGTCGGAAAAACGCACCCCAAGCGCAATCACCAGGTCGGCTTCCGACTGGGCGACGGTGGAGGCGTACCTGCCGTGCATTCCGCACATTCCCAGGTTGAGATCGTAGCTGTCCGGTATCGTCCCAATCCCCATCATGCTCAAACCCACCGGTGCGCCAAGCTTTTTGGAAAGCTCCATGACCTCTGGCCCCGTGCCCGATGCGGTAACGCCGCCGCCGCAGTATATGTAGGGGCGCTTGCTTTTCTCGATTGCCGCCAGCGCCTCGTCCATGGCACCGATGTTTCTGGCCTTTTTCGAGACATCCGAGATCGTCACCTTTAAATCGGGATCGTACTCGAAGGTATCAATCTGGACGCTCCGGGGGATATCTACAAGAACCGGGCCTTTCCTGCCCGACTGGGCTATCAGAAATGCCTCCTTCAGGGTGTACTGGAGGTTTTTTATGTCTTTTACGACGTAGTTGTGTTTTACTATGGGCAAGGTGACGCTTGCGATGTCGATTTCCTGAAAAGCGTCCCTGCCAAGCATTGGCACCGGGACGTTGCCGGTGATAAACACGACCGGCACGGAATCCAGGTAGGCGTTGGCGATACCAGTAACCAGGTTCGTGGCCCCTGGGCCGCTTGTGGCGATTACAACGCCCGAACGCCCCGAAACCCTGGTGTACCCGTCGGCGGCGTGAGCCGCACCCTGCTCGTGGGCGGACAAAACGTGTGATATCCGATGCGAGTTTTTGTACAGCTCGTCGTATATGTGAATGACAAAGCCACCGGGGTACCCAAACACGGTGTCAACACCCTGCGCCACCAGTTCCTCGATAATTATTCCCGCTCCGTTTAAAACCATACCGAATCCCACTCTTTGCACATAAAGGTTTTGCAGCGTTTGCTGTGGAGCTTAAGGGTATCTTGTATATTTGTACCTTGTCAATACGTCCACGCGTTTCCAATAGAAAGGGTTTTGTGCGCCAACCATCACAGGAGGTACGGTGCAATTATTCTAGTGCTCCATAAGAGCGGCCCAACTCGTGAGGTCGTTGGCACACCACACGGCCTCACCCCTCCGACACCTCCTGCACCTGGCATAATCGCCTGTAAAGACCTTCCTGCCCTATCAACTCCGCATGGGAACCCGACTGGACGATGCGCCCTTTTTCAAAAACAAGGATGACATCGGCGTTGCGGATCGTGGAAAGGCGGTGCGCTATGGCTATGATTGTTCGGGTTCCGGCGATCTCGCCGATTGCCTGCTGAATCTGCGCCTCGGTTCTGACATCGACCGATGCGGTCGCCTCGTCGAGGATAAGCACCGGTGCCTGGCAAAGAACCGCACGGGCTATGGCTATGCGCTGCTTCTGACCGCCAGACAGCTTGACACCCCTTTCCCCTACCTGTGTGCGGTATCCGTCGGGCATCTGCATTATGTCTTCGTGGATCCTTGCGGTACGTGCCGACGCTTCGATCTCCGCAAACGTGGCATTTGGCTTTGCGAAGGCGATGTTTTCCTCGATGGTTCCGTTAAACAAAAACGTGTCCTGCAAAACCATTGAGATGTTTTGCCGCAGACTGTCCAGCGTTATGTCTCGAAGATCGTTTCCGTCAAGGCAAACCCTTCCGCTTGTCGGATCGTAGAACCTGGAAACAAGCTGGCTCAAGGTGCTTTTGCCCACGCCGGTTGCACCGACCAGTGCGGCCATCTGGCCGGGCTTTATATCAAACGACACATCCTCAAGCACGGGAACGCCTTCGACGTATGAAAAGCTCACATCCTCAAACGAGATACGCCCCTCCGACATCCCGATGGATCGTGCGTCGGGACGATCGACGATACTTCGGGGCGCATCCAAAACCTCGATGACCCGTTCCGCCCCGGCCAAGGAATGCTGGACGGATTCCATAAGGTGTGCAATCCCGGTTATCGGCGCATAAAACAAGGCAAGGTAAAGCATGAACCCGACAATATCGGAAACCGAAAGCTGGTTCTGCCAGGCCAAAAACCCACCAAAGCCGACGACTATAACGCTGCCGATGGCGGTCAGGAATTCAACCCCGGGATGAAACACGGCGTTAAGCTTCAAGGCACGAAGCATATGGCGTGTAAAATCCTCGCCCTTGTACCATACCTTTTCCGTCGCGGAAGCCTGGCGACCAAAGGCCTGTATCTCCTGTATCCCCGAAAAATTGTCCTGCAACTGGGCCGAAAGCTCGCCCTGCGCCTTCTGCATTTTTCGGAAATTGGGACGCACCTTGTGGCTAAAAATCCATCCGGATAACAGGATGAAGGGGATGGGTATACAGGTTATAAGCGCAAGGTTTGCATTGATGTTGAAAAGGATTATGGTAACGCCGACCAGCGTGACAAAGTTGGTGATAATATCCGGCAGTATGTGGGCGTAGATCAGCTCGAAGGTGGCGACATCGTTCATCACCCGACTTAGCAGCTCGCCCGTCTGCTTGTTGTGAAAGTAGTCCATGGAAAACGACTGTATGGCGTTGTAGGCCTTCATCCGCAGTTCCAACACCAACCGCCACGCCGCCCTGTGCGAGCAGTAGCTACTTAGAAACCGGAACAGGATGCGAGCCATGAACAAAGCCAGAAGCCCACCGGCCATCCAAAGGACGGTTTCGAAACCTTCCTGGGTCATGCCGTCGGCGACTATGCCTGTCATGGAGGCCATTATCCTTGGAGCGATCAGGTTGACCCCCGTCAATGACAACGTGCCGAGGATCGCCAGTAGCAACCAGCCCTTGTACCTTACCGCCTCTCTCGCTATCCGCCATAATGTTTTCATTTGCACTTCCTAGGAGAATATTACCAGATAATCACGCAGGTTGTACAGATTGGGGCCCGAACTTGCAGAAATTTCAAAAAATTTCCGTGGGGACTAATGCATTTTGCAACTTTGAGCCATATATAAGGGTATACAGGCAAAGCGCAGGCTGCGTTCGTTGAACCTAGGCTGCCTTGGCTGTGTACGGTGGCTGTATGCTACCGGATAACATCATGCCATACGGAGGCAAATTATGAACAATCTTAACAGCATTCTAATCGAGGGGAACATGGTGCGAGAACCGCTATACCGCACAACTCCCAAAGGGACACCAGTCTGCACTTTCAGCCTGGCCTCCAACCGTTTCTTCAAGCAGGATACAGGGTTGGAAAAAGAAGTTTCCTTTTTCGAAATCGAGACCTGGGCGAAACTTGCGGAGTCCTGCAACAACCAGGGGAGAAAAGGACGGGGGATACGGGTGGTCGGTCGCCTAAAACAGGATCGATGGACGGGCAATGACGGAAAACCCCATTCGCGGATCAGAATAGTTGCGGAACACGTCGAGTTCCGTCCCGAATTCAGAAAGGATTCTGCCATGGAAAGACACGTAGATGCTGTTTCCAAGAATACCACTACTTCCCTAGACAATACTGGCAATGAGCTTAATGCCGCAGAAATCAGGTATCTTGAGGAGGAACAAGTTGCGGATTATGAAGATAGCCGGTTGATGGCGGATGTTCCCACATCGGTAGTATTCTAGGATAGCTTTATAGGTCCAGCATCTGGGTTTACGGGTGCTGGACTTGCAAGTTTCACGACAAAAGCATGAACATTTTGTTCCTGGGTTTTTGTTTCGGGGCCTGGACAACGGCCCCAGGTTAAACCAGCCTTTCGATCAATACGTGGAAAACCAGCAGATATAGCCCGGCAAACACAAGCGCTGGCAACAGTGCCGCAATGCCATAGATGGCGAAATTGTTAAACTTTGTCGGCTTGTAGGTGCTTTTTACGTTGTCTTCCTGCAACTGATCGTGCACCCAATTAAGGCTGTCGGTCAGCATTTTGAAGTACAGAGCCAGCAAAAAAAGGAAAGCCACTAACGAGGTATTGAACTGGGTCGCCGAGGCCTCAAGGTCAACCTGGAGTGTCCAGGCAGAAAACGATAAAAACACCCCTAAGATGAAAACAGGCCGTTTCACCCAGCGTTGGATTTTCTGCTTTGCCTTTTTAGCCTTGGCCCTAAGACGTGCTCTTTCCAGCGCTTCCTGTTCCTGGCTGGCACGTTCGGCTTCTTCCCCGTTAGCATCCTGCACTTCTGCTTAGCTTTCCCCATCCAAAAGATATATGGGTCTACAGTTCCAACGAACGGCTTTCTATCTTATCGATTGCATGCTTGGCAAAATCCCCAACCTTCATCGCCTCAAGCTGCCTGCCGTCACGCAATCGAATCGACACCGTACCCTCATCCGCCTCACGCTGGCCAGCCACTAGCATATAGGGAATCTTGCGGTTCTGGCAGTTGCGCACCTTTGCGTTGAGCCTCGCATCGCCCAGCTCGGCGGAAACCCGAAGGTCGTGGGCTTTAAGCTCGGCGGCGACTTTTTCAGCGTACTCGTTGAAGCCTTCAGCGACGGGAATAACGGCGATTTGTTCCGGGGCAATCCACACTGGGAAGGCTCCGGCGAAATGCTCGATGAGAACGCCGAAGAACCGTTCCAGGCTGCCCAGCAGCGCCCGGTGAATCATGTACGGGCGCTTGTGCTGGCCGTCCGAGTCCACGAAAGTCATGTCGAAACGTTCCGGCTCGTTAAAATCGAACTGGATGGTTGTCATCTGCCATTCACGGCCAAGGGCATCGCTTATCTTTAGGTCGATTTTGGGGCCGTAGAATGCTCCGCCGCCTTCGTCAATCTCGTATTTAAGCCCCTCGGCCTCCACCGCCTTGCGAAGGCTCTCCTGTGCGGCATCCCAGCGGCTCTGCTCGCCCACGCTTTCCTTGGGCTTGGTCGCCAGGTAAACCTTGATATCGTTGAACCCGAACACCTTCAGCATCGAAAGGCTAAAGCGTATCACCTCGATAATCTCTGCCTCCATCTGATCGGGCGTACAGATTATGTGTGCGTCGTCCTGGGTAAGACCCCGTACTCGCAACATTCCGTGAAGGGTTCCGCTGCGCTCGTATCGATACACCGTGCCAAGCTCTGCCCAGCGAAGGGGCAGGTCTCGGTAGCTGCGCCCCCTTGTTTTGTAGATCATAAGGTGAAAGGGGCAGTTCATCGGTCGGACATAATAGTCCTGACCGTCGATATCCATCGGGCTGTACATGCTTTCATTGTAAAAGCCCAAGTGCCCCGAAGTCTCCCAAAGCCAGCTTTTGCCGATGTGCGGCGTGTAGAGAATCTCGTAGCCGTTGCGGTAATGCTGCTTGCGCCAATAGTCCTCGATGGCGACACGCATTCGTCCGCCGTTGGGGTGCCAGTAAATAAGCCCTGCGCCAGCCTCCTCGTGAATCGAGTAAAGGTCAAGATCCTTGCCCAGGCGGCGATGGTCACGCTTCTCGACTTCCTCCAGGAAGGCAAGGTAGACTTTCAAATCCTTGGGAGTCTCCCAGGCCGTGCCGTAGATACGGGTTAGCATGGGACGCTTTTCGTCGCCACGCCAGTAGGCACCGGCGATGCTTTGCAGCTTGAAGGCAGCGGAATTTATCTCCCTGGTATTGGCAAGGTGAGGCCCTCGGCAGAGATCGGCCCAGAGCGCATTGCCGTTTGCGTCGTGGTTTTCGTAAATCGAAATCTCGGCATCCACCGGCAGGTCGTTGATAAGTTCCGTCTTGAATTCTTCCCCGGCAAAACGCCGCAGGGCCTCATCACGGCTGACCGTGACTTTCACGAAATCCCGCTTCGTCTCGACGATGCGCTTCATTTCGGCCTCGATAGCGCCAAGGTCATCGGTGGAAATGGGTTTGGGCAAATGAAAATCGTAGTAAAAACCGTTATCGATGGAGGGGCCGATGGCGACTTTCGTCCCCGGGAAAAGCGTCACCACCGCCTGAGCCATAACGTGGCTTACCGAATGGCGGATGACTGCCAGTTTTTCAGAATGTTGATTCGTTCCAGACATGGTTTAGAGTAGCATTTTTCGGACGGCTACGCAACGATGCGAGAAACGCTTTATGCTATCTGGAACATCGCCCTTACGGCATAGAAAATCATCAACGAGCCTATCATCAGCTTGGCTCCCGTACCCAAGATGAAGGCGGCGAACGCACCCAACGCAACCTTTACCGCCTTAATGTTGGCCTCGGCGGTGCCAGCCCTGGCGTTATTGGCTTCGTTGCGCCCGGCCTGGATACGGTTGTTCAGCAACTCTCCTGCCAGTGCCCCCAGGAACGAGCCTACCAGCAACCCTATCGGGGCGAAGAAAATCATGCCGATAACAAGCCCCACAACCGAGCCGATCACGGCCATGCGAGAACCGCCGAAGCGTTTTGTCATCCACGCCGGAAGGATGTTGTCCATTACGGTTACGGCTATCGTTATCGCCGCCCACACCCACAGGAAAGCAGGGCTAAAGCCGCCGTGTCCGCTCCATTGCAGTAGAAGCAAGCCTACGTAACTAAGGGGAGGCCCAGGCAGGGCAGGGACAATCGAACCCAAAAGGCCCGCCAGCAGAAACAGAAAGGCAAGTATTACCAGTAGTATCTCCATGTTGGTATTATAGTACGAATCCCCTTTGGATGATAATTCCCCTGGCCATTTTCGGGCCAACGATATCGCACACACTGATAGTTACAGTTTCGAACCCAAGTGTATATATAGTATTCCAGTAGCAGTGGAGTATATATCCCATTAATACTGGAATATATACTCCACTGCTACTGGAATAATCCCTAGTTTTGTGGTATACTGATACTATGAGACTGTCGGAAGTACGAGATATCAGTGCCAGCCAGGCACTGATGCTGGAAAGGCAGGAGCCAGGGCTCAAGCGTCTGATGCTGCCAGAATTGCCGGATGTACAACCCCATGCGCTGATTGTAAGCGGAATTCGGCGCAGCGGAAAAAGCACTCTGCTTCGCCAGTTTGTACAGGGGCTAAAACGCCCTTTTTTCTACCTTAACTTTGACGATATCCGCTTTGCGTCATTTACCAATGAGGATTTCGCCCTTGTAGACAGAGTGATTGCAGATTCAGGTGTGCGGCTGATTTTCTTTGACGAAATTCAGTCGGCGGATAAGTGGGAACTTTATGTCAGGCGGAAACTTGACGAAGGTTTCCAGATTGTCATTACTGGTTCCAACGCCTCGCTTTTAAGCCGTGAACTTGGAAGCCGCCTGACGGGTCGGCATATTTCCAAGGAGCTTTTCCCGTTTTCGTACAAGGAATTTTGCAGTTTCTGCAAGCTTGATGCGGGGCCAGAATCCCTTTCGGATTACCTTGAAAAAGGCGGCTTCCCTGAATTTCTAAAAACTGGCAACACGGATATTCTGGTTCAGTTGCAGTTGGACATACTGTATCGGGATATTGCGGTGCGATATGGCATTCGTGATGTGGCATCCCTTCGACGGCTGTTTGTGTATCTTTTGTCCAACTCGGCTCAGCTTTGTTCGCCCAGCAGGCTGACGGGTATTGTCGGCGTAAAATCTCCTACCACGGTTCTTGAATACATTTCTTATTTTGAGGCCGCTTACCTTATACAGCTTTTGCCCTGTTTTGCCTGGTCGGTAAAGGCGCAGAGTCTTGCGCCAAAAAAGGTGTACGTCTCCGATACTGGCCTGATTAAGACAGGGGCATTTTCCTTTAGCAAAAATCATGGAGCGCTTCTTGAAAATTTTGTGTTTAATATCCTTCGCAGAAATTCGGGTGCCCATGGTTCATTGGACGGCAGGCAACTCTTTTACTTTACTGGAAAAAAAGGCGGCGAATGCGATTTTGTCGTTAAATCGCAGAAAGGGACAAAATGCGTTCAGGTTTGCTGGGAATTAAACACGGACAACCAGGACAGGGAGATAAACGGATTGCTTGATGCCATGGGTTTTTTCGACCTGGAAGAAGGCGAAATCCTGACATACGATTCCGAAGATTTAATTCTGACCAACGGCAAAAGAATAAACGTAATGCCTGCGTGGAAGTGGGAGGGGTGTTAAGGGGGCTGTCATTTTCGATGATCAAGCCTTTGGCATAATATGGGTGGCGGTGAGCCGAATCTACTTGAGTGCCAGCATCGATTGCCGTAATCCATGGACAAGGCTGCCTAGTGTTCCGTAATAAAAACTCAGCATTTTACACCGACGATGCTATAAAAAGACTGTATTTTGCAATTCGGAATGCGTCGGGCAAGCCTTTGAAATAATCTTTGTAATTTTCAGCATAAGTATAAACGCCTGTCACAGATGGTGGTTTAAAATTTTTTTGATCCACGATATGCCTCCAGAATTGATGGCCTGCAAATCCATGCCCATCATTTAGCCATTTTTTTGTCCTGTTCTTTTATGTATACCCAATAATCCTCAGGTGTCTTTTCTTTTTCTGTTGTTTCCAATTCGCCTATATCCGCAATTGCTTTTATTTTTTCATTAACAAATTGCTGAAGACAATTTGGAATATGCTTCTTGGCATATCTATGAAGAGTAACACATTCGACACATTTACCATGCCATTCACAAGCCGTTTTCGGACACGAACATTTTTGATATTCAGGATCGCTTGCAATAATCCTAAGTCGCTTTACCCTTTCATAGAATTCTTCTTTCCTCTCCTCCATTTTCTCCCTCCCATATGCGTAACTTGTATCGTATAATCATCAAAATGTGTATATTATGCAATATTGATGTATTATCCGATATTCAGAGTTTTGTATCAAGTGGTGTTTACCTAAACGGGTAAACACCACATTGCAAAGACTGACAGCCAGCAGCCTTCCCAAGGCACGGACGGGAATTCCTCCGTAGACAAATTATCGTCAAAATACTGGCGTTATTTTCAGACCCATCGCAGGACCGAGAAACCAGAATGACTTCTCGGTCATTTCGAAACCCCTAACTTAAGGCACAATACCCCCGACAACCACCATCCGCCCATCAGTCGCAGGGCTTATGCTTCCCCTGGCCTGGATGTACCCAATCACCACGCAGGACATTAGCATGGACGTGTTAAAGGGATCCACGGCCCTGGTTAGCACGGCATAGCCGTCGCCGCCCGAAAGCAGGAAATCGTTGGTGGTAAAACGGTAGACCCTGCCGGGATCGACTGGTGCGCCGCCTATGGTCAGGTTCGTGATGGTTCTTTCCGGCACGCTCAGAGTGTAACGAACTTCGCCGGAGAACTGCGGAAAGCCGCCGTTGCCCTGGGGTATGGTGGCGATGAACTCGAAAAGCTCGATAATCTGCGCACCGGTAAGGGACACGATGTGCAGGAAGTTCGTGAAGGGCAGCACCGTAAGGATATGCTCCCGCGTAAGTTCCCCAGCTGGCAGTTCCGCCCGTATATTGCCGCCGTTGACGAAGGCAAAGTCCAGGGTCTGGTTCAGAATGTTGCGCATATACCATACCATGCCGTCGGCAATCATGTTCCCGATGGCGGTTTCCTGGTAACGAGGCAGGCGATTCCCAAAGTAGAAGAGATCGGCGGCCTGGCCAACCACCTCCCCAAGGGAGGCATCGGCCTGTTCCAGGAAGGGGGCGAGAAGGGCAACAACTTCCGCATCGGGCGCAAAGGCGTGGGTGCCTATTTCCACCAGTTCCCAGTCAAAGTCGGTAATCCTTCCGTCCACGATGGAAATCCTGGCCTTTCCCACATACCTGCCCCACTCATGGGCGGTAACGATTAGGGTGTTTCCCACCTGCATCGGTGCGTCGAACCTGGAATGGGTATGGCCGTCCACGATAATGTCTATGCCCGGCACGGCGGCGGCAAGGTCGGGGGAGGTAACGTGACCTTCCCGTTCGCTCCGGTCGCCGATGTGGGTAAGGGCAATCACGATGTCCACCCTCTCCCTGTTCCGCAGTCGGCTTACCGCATCCCTTGCGGCCTCGATTTCGGGTATAAAATTGAGGCTGTTGATGAAGGCATCGCCCTCGCCGTGGATGTCCAGGGTGCGCAGGGTGGTAATGCCGAAAATCCCCACCCGGAAGCCCTCGAAATTCTTTACCAGGTATTGGTGTCCGCCCAGAAAGCCGCCGCCGGCGGTTCTTATATTGGAAGAAAAGAAGGGGAAATCCGCCAGGGCGATCTGCCTTTCCAGCCTTTCCCGTCCGCCGGAAAACTCGTGGTTGCCGAAAACCATGGCATCGTAGCCCATAAGGTTGTAGGCCAGAATGTCCGGCTCCGCTGCGAACATGTTGGAAAGGGCCGAACCCGTGTTCAGATCCCCAGCATCAAGCAGAAGCACGTTGGGATTGGCCTCCCGCACGGATCTGACAAAGGTCGCCCGTTCCGCCAGCCCTCCCCGTCCGTTGACGGGCATCGTCGCCCCGTGATGGTCGTTGGTATGAAGCAGGACAAGCTCGTAGACCTTGCCAGCCTCCCGTTGAACGGGTCTTGCCCCTCCGGCACAGCCTGCCAGAAGAAGAAAGCCCGTCATAGCCGTAGCAACAAGCAACGGCAACAATTTTTTGATGGTTTTCACTTTAAGCCTCCTGTTCCATCATAGCCATTTTTCGGATTTAAATGTACCATGTAGCACGAAGTTTGAAATGAAAACAGTCGTTTGCGTGGCTTGGAGGCATGTTTTCTTATGAAAAAGGAAATCAACTGGGCCTTGGTGGGAACCAGGGGAATTGTCAACCACTTTCTTACCGGACTAAGGGAAGTCAACGGCCATGCCATGGCCGTGGTCTCCCGTTCCCAGGACAGGGCGCGTCATTTTGCAAAAAGGAATGGTATAGCGAAGGCGTTTGGTAATTTCGATCAAATGCTGGAAGACCCCGAAATAGACGTGGTGTACATCGGTACGCCGCACATAACCCACAAGGATCTGACCATCCGTGCGCTCAGGGCAAAAAAGGCGGTTCTGTGCGAGAAGCCGATTGCCATAAATGCCCAGGAAACCAGGGAGATGATCCAAGCCGCAAGGGAAAACAACACTTTCTTAATGGAAGCAATGTGGACCCGTTTCCGCCCGGCCATGTGCGAAGTCCGAAAATGGCTGTCCAAGGGGCTTATTGGGGAAGTGAAAATGGTTCAGGCCAACTTCGGTTTCCGTGCCCCAATTGAACCACACCACAGGCTTTTCAACCTGGAGCTAGGAGGAGGCGCCCTTTTGGACGTGGGCGTTTACCCAATTTCCTTAATCTCCATGGTTTTCGGGGGCCAAAAGCCCCATGACATTAAATCGCATCTTGTTATAGGTGAAACTGGGGTGGACGAGGAAGCCGCCGCACTTATTTCCTATAGTGGCCCTCGCCTAGCCTATGCCTCGACCGCAATCCGTACCAAAATGGTGAACGATGCGTGGATTTACGGGGACAGCGGCAAAATCTACATACCGGACTTTGTTCAGGCACTCGGTGCGGAACTTCTGCAGGACAGCAAGAAAAAAACCCGTTTTGATCAGGAAGACGCATCCAACGGCTTTAATTTCGAGGCCGCCGAAGTGATGGACTGTATCAGGAAAGGACAAATCGAAAGCTCGGTAATGCCGCTGGACGAGTCCCTGGTTGTCATGGAAACCATAGACGCTATACGGTCGCAGTGCAACTTCTGGTACCCTTCCGAAACACAATCTCCTTGAGGAAATCGAAAATCCAGTGTACCATAAGATGAGGTAAAGTTGATGTCCGACATGATGAATCCGAACTACGGTCGCGAGGTTCCGTCCACTCTGGAAAAGCCCAAGGTAATCCAGCGGACGCTTACGGATACCATGCTTGTATACCTGAACGGGGCTTCCCCCTGGCTTAGGTTTATCGGTATTATGGGCATCATTTATTCGGGCTTTATGGTTGTCGGCGGCCTGTTTTTCTTTTTCGCTGCCCCCGCACTTGAAGGCCTGTCGGACGGGATAGTCGGATTTGGGTTTTCGCTCGAAATATTTGGGTGGATAGGGGCATGGTGGGGAATACTCTACGTGGCAATGGGGATATGTATACTAATTCCTTCCCTATACACGTACAGATTCGGGGCAAAAATTCGTAGCTATGCCAGAACCGGCGAGGATCGGGATTTGGAAGTGGCCTTTAGGAATAACAAATCCCTGTGGAAATTCTACGGCATCCTTTTCATCATTGGCATAGCCTTCGTCGTATTGTCGATGGTGCTTGGCGTGCTGGTATTTGTAAATATAGCGGCCCTGGGTTTCCATATGTAAAACCCGTAAGACCGCAACCATGGAATGCCTTCGAGATCAAACTCGGTTATAAGAAAAACATGAATTCTGTTGATTTTCGCCCAGGTGTAGTATATAATAGGGTATAGAGGAGAATTAGCCATGACCATTCTGATCGTTGATGACTCCAGAATCATGCGAAACACGGTAAAGGGGGTATTTACCGGAGTTGGGATTCCTTTCACATTTGTCGAGGCCAGTAATGGGGAAGAAGCATTGGCGCTTCTGGAAGCATTTTCCATTGATCTGGTGCTGTTGGATTGGAATATGCCAAAACTATCGGGCATTGACTTCTTAAAAGCGGTTAGAGCCATGGATAAATACAAAAGTTTGCCGATCATTATGGTTACAAGTGAATCCGCAAAGTTCAACGTCATAGAGGCATTGAAAAACGGTGCCACCGATTACATCACAAAGCCTATCAGCTCGGATACTTTCAGGGAAAAAATAGCCAAGATACCCCAATTTAGCGGTTTGCTGAGGAGATAACTGTCATGGATGTATTGGAACTCTACGTGAAGCCCTTCGTTAAGTCTACGCTCCACACCTTTAAGGATTTCGTGGGTTTTGAGTTGGTTGCGGGCCATCCGCACTTCTCTGGCCGAACATTGGATTTCGAGCGGGACATATCCGCCGTAATCGGCCTTTCGGGTGTTGTCAGGGGTGCGGTTGTTATATCCATGAAGAAGGATTTTGCGATAAAAATTACCGACGCGCTTGTGGGATCCCCACATCATGAGCTGGACGACGATGTAGTGGATGCCGTGGGTGAAATAGTAAATATAATTGCCGGGAACATTAAGCAGTACGTGGAGGGTGGGGAACAAATCGTAATCTCGCTTCCCACGGTTGTAAAGGGAAAAGACCATCGGTTTGCATGGCCAGGCAAACACTCAAGGATACTCTGTATTTCCTTTAAGTACGAGGACGACTCCTTTTTCCTACTGGCGGATATGGAGAAAACGGAAGATTAGCAAGTGTAAAATTGTTATTAAGGAACCCCGATGAAGCATGTGTTCATAATCGACCCTAACGTATTCGCTGGGCAACATTGGAGAATGGATGGTTTGCTCGACACTATCGGGCAGTACTTCAGGACTCAGGAAAAGCCCGACTTTACCACCGTGGTTTCGAAGTTTCCCAGGGAGGCCTTGGGGATTATACAGAAACAGGTGGACGAGGCGGATGGGGACACGGTACGTGTATATGCGATAGGTGGGGATAGTGTTTTGTTCGACTGCCTTAATGCCATCGTGGGGCTTCCCAACATGGAACTTGCGGTAATGCCGTATGGGGCCGCCAACACCTTCATACGTTCCTTTGGGGAAGGCAAGGCCGAATTGTTCAATGCGATTGCGTCCATCACCACGGCTCCGGTTATTCCCACGGACGTTATCGAAGTCGGCAACACCCATGCCCTTACAGGCTGTGCCGTGGGTTTCAACGCCGCGGTGGTAATCAAAATAAGGGAGTTGGAAGATACGAAACTTGCACGGGGCCTGGATCGTTTTACCGCCAGCATACGACGCTTGTTTACCAGCATTTCCTTCATTTTTGACAAAAACATAGTTGCCAGGCAATACAACCTTATAATAGACAACCAGAGTTACAATGGGACTTACAGCCTTGTAAGCGTGGTAAACGGACCGTATTTTGGCCGAAAGAAAGTACCCCTGGCGGAAACAAGGTTGGACGACGGTTTTCTGGACGTGGTGCTCTTCAAGTCCTCCTCCGTGTTTGGGACGTTGCTCAGCTTTAGAAAATATGCCCGTGGGAAAATCCCTTCCAACTGTGTTCACCTAAAGGCAAAAAGAGTAGAGATGCATTCAGATAAACCGATGTGGATACAAACGGACAGTGAATACCTAATGGACACCAACATCGCCTTCGAAGTGGTTCCGGGAGCAGTCCAGATTGTTGCGGTTGACAACCTGACATACCAGGAGTGCTAAAACATGGCTAGGAAAGGCGTTGGGGGTGTAAAACGTTACGCGGTTGCGAATATAGCCGCAATTGTAATGATCTTATTCCTTAGCGGCGTTTCCATTATTGGCATAATTGACGGCCAGGAAGTAACTCTAGCCGGCAGCATGATGCTTCTGACCTTGCCTATAGCCCTTTTGCTGTTTGCATTTGTTTTCAAGGCTACAAACGATTTTTCCAAGCTGGCTTTTTTTGTCCCCGCCGTTTTGTTTGTGCTTAATTCGATGATACTGGCCACGGACACGCAGCACGTTTATTTCTTCTTGCTTGTCTGCTTCTTTATCTGTGGGATTAGCTGCCTGTACACCAATTTCCCCCAGACCCTGATCTACATCCTATTGCAGGCCATGGTGATCGGTATTTTCCACAACTTTGGCTTGTCCGTTATGGGACATAACGTACCGCTGCTGGGCCAGGCGTCCGTTCTTGTAATTTTCCTGTTCTGTTGCCTCTTTTTGATCTTCATTACCAAGACCGCCACCGTTGACCTTAGAAAAATTTCCGCCAAGGCGAATTCCTTTAGGACATACCTGTCCGCCACCAAGAACTATCTTGCCATGTTGGACAACTCGA
>Ga0209755_10001707_pt1 | contig 32996 bp, 26 predicted proteins | sample TergutCo191P1_FD_187301 | JGI IMG/M metagenome (GOLD analysis project Ga0209755, IMG submission 187301) | Cornitermes sp. P1 segment gut microbial communities from Petit-Saut dam, French Guiana - Co191P1 (SPAdes) (version 2) | ecosystem: Host-associated > Arthropoda: Insects > Digestive system... | reverse complement strand
CCCCAGTTTTAGCAACTGTTATTGTAACCAGAGCTCTTGATTACTTTGTCTGCCCAGAGTTAGAGTCCTTTCTAAAAAAATGTGGGTCAAGGGTAGTCGAAAACGAAGGGGGTGCCGCGTAGCGGCGGGGGTTGTCTCCGGACTTTCGCAATCACCTGTATTAAATTATATCGCTTCAATAAAAATTAGTCAAACCCCTATACAAGTGAGAACCCCTATACAAGTGAGATTTGTTCGTCCGAATTGGAAAATAAAGGCAAAACTATTGACAAGACTGCAAGCCGTGTTGTAGAATAATCTCCGCTGACAGGGACGATTAGCTCAGCTGGTAGAGCTTCCGCTTGACGTGCGGAAGGTCAGCGGTTCAAGTCCGTTATCGTCCACCATGAGAAACCTTAGAGCTACAACGGCTCTAAGGTTTTATTTTCGGAGGTAATTATGAACTCATCTAGCATACAAAAAACTAATAGTCGTGAAATGTGGTACATAGAAGGCAGTGAGACAAATCCGGCGTTTAATCTCGCCCTTGAGCAATATGCCTTTGACGTTTTATCGCTCGAAAAAGACATCTTTATGCTCTGGCAAAATAGTGATACTGTAATAGTCGGACTGCACCAAAACACAGCACAGGAGATTAACAAAGGCTTTATTGATAAAGAAAACATCCCCGTTATCCGAAGACTATCCGGCGGCGGCGCAGTATTTCATGACAAAGGAAATCTTAACTTCACATTTATCACCCGCGAACCTGACGAAAGCACAATCGACTTTGCAAGCTCATGTAAACCTATAGCAGATGCCCTCAACTCAATGGGTATACCCGTTGAGTTTCGTGGACGCAACGACATGACTGTTGAAGGCAAGAAATTCTCTGGAAATGCTCGATACTATAGAGATGGCCGCCTAATGCATCACGGCACCATACTTTTTGATGTAAATTTAGATAACCTTGCAAAATCACTTCACGTCGCCGATGACAAGCTTATTTCAAAGGGCGTAAAATCCGTACGCTCAAGAGTTACAAATTTACGTGAATACATAGACATAGATGTCTTCGAATTTTGGTCTAAACTAAAAAACACGATGGCAGACGACTTGCCCGAATATAAGCTAACCGAGCAGGACTTAGCCGCCATAAACAAAATCAAAGCAGAACGCTATGGCACATGGGAGTGGAATTATGGCAGATCTCCCGCTTTTAGCATTGAAAAACGCCGCCGAATAGAAGGCTTTGGATCAATCAGAATAAGCATGGAGGCCGACAAAGGAAGAATCACCGCCTTTGCCACAGACGGTGATTACTTTGGGGTAAAACCATTTACAGATGTCGCATCGGCTCTTATTGGTGTACAATTGGAACGCAGCGCAATACTACAAGCACTAAAACAAATCAAACTCAGCGACTACTACGATAACCTTGAAGCAGAGGCGTTTGTTGGCCTAATTCTCGAATAGTGCACACCTGTAAAAAAACGTGTTTTTACAGGTACCCAATAGCTCCTATTTACCAAAATAATTAGCTCTAAATCGTTTTGGTGATACACCGATTTCTTTTTTAAATACCTTTGTAAAATAACTCTGATCCTTAAAACCGCACTGGCTTGAAATGGTTGCCAGACTTGCGTTGTCTTCTAGGAGGAGTTTTTTACTTTTCTCAACTCTAACTTTAGTAATATATGCAGTAAGGCTCATGCCCATTTCCTTCTTAAAAACACTGCTCAAATATGACTTGCTGAGAAAAACCTCTTGGGCAAGTAAATCAAGAGAAAGCTTTTCAGCACAATTTCTTTTTATGTAATTTGTAGTTTTAAATACAACATCCGAATGCTTAATCTGAGCCAAATCAAACGCTTGCACAACAAAACGACGGACAATATCAGATATCCACAAAGCAAGCTGATCAATATCATTATATTGTTCTATTTGTGAAATAAAATTCTCTGATAGGCGAAATGTCTCAGCAGGATCTGCTCCAGCCTCAATTGTCGCACGTGAAAGTATGACCAAAAGCTCCAAAAGACGTGCCTTTATAGCCCTGATGTCAAAATTACTATAAACATGAATATGCGCCAAAATTTCATTGAGCATTTTTAGAGCCAAAGCCTTTTCGCCTCGGATCATAGCATAATGAAGTTCTTTTTCAAAAGTGAGAAGTATATCAGCGCTCTTATCATCTCCGTCAGCATAGCTATCTTTTGCGACATTTATTTCATAAAGAAGCTTTTCCTGACTGGTTATATGGCTTTCAACTTTTCTCTTATTATAATCAGTAATGCGATCAGTCACCGCAGACAAAATCTCCGAAATATGTCTGACTTTATTAGTGGAAAAAACACTGAGCTGTGACACAGCCCAAGACATGTCCGGAGCAGGAATGTCATAAATAACATCCTGCAAATCCCCCATGACTATCGGTCCAATAACAATCCCTCCGGTCATATCGCCTGAATTATCAGAAATAGCACCACAAACAAATGTCAGCCCCAGCGGACAGTAATAAATATAACTTCCATTCCAGCGATGCGCTTCATGACAACCATACAGATGGGTCATAAGCCCCTTTTCACTACCATATGAGCAGTGCATACAAAAGTCTTTTAAATCATCCCTAGGCGAAAGACATGCAGGCGCATTATCCGGAATATTAACTATCTTACAACCTATATCGAGCAGGTCAGCAAAATGCTCCCGGTATTTTTCACACTCTTCAAGTAACTCCGGAGTCATAATCTCCCCCTCATAATTGTCTGAATACTTAGGCAATTGCAAAATTTCATGATCGGATAAACATGTTTGTCCACCCTTAAGTCTTAATTCAAAAAATCCTTCAACTTCTTGCTACGGCTTGGATGCCGCAGTTTACGTAGCGCCTTTGCTTCAATCTGCCTGATTCTCTCTCTTGTGACATTAAACTCTTTGCCAACCTCTTCAAGAGTGCGAGTTCTGCCGTCTTCAATACCAAACCTCAGACGCAACACTTTTTCTTCACGCGGAGTGAGAGTTGCAAGAACCTCAGATAGCTGCTCTTTGAGCAAAGTAAAAGATGCGGCCTCAGCAGGTTCTGAAGCATCTTCATCAGGAATAAAATCTCCCAAATGGCTGTCTTCTTCCTCGCCGATTGGAGTCTCCAGAGAAACAGGCTCCTGAGCAATTTTTAGTATCTCTCTGACCTTTTCTACAGGCATTCCCATATCGTCAGCTATTTCCTCAGGTGTTGGATCATGACCAAGCTCCTGCAAAAGCTGGCGCGATATACGCATAACCTTATTGATTGTCTCAACCATGTGCACAGGAATTCTTATTGTGCGTGCTTGATCTGCAATGGCACGTGTAATAGCTTGCCTAATCCACCATGTTGCATAAGTCGAAAATTTATAACCCTTAGTATAGTCAAACTTTTCAACAGCTTTAATAAGCCCAAGATTACCCTCCTGAATCAAATCCAAAAAGAGCATTCCCCTACCGACATATCTCTTGGCAATACTGACAACAAGTCTGAGATTGGCTTCTGCCATTTGCCTTTTTGCATCCTTGTCACCTTCAGCCATCCGCTTTGCAAGCTCAACCTCATCCTCTGTTGTTAAGAGATTGACCTTTCCAATTTCTTTCAGATACATGCGAACAGGGTCATCAACGCTAAAGTTATCAACAAGTGTCTCTGGGTCAACAATCTCATCTTCTGCCATTGTTTCTATTTCTTCAAGCTCCTCAATATCCGGAGCTAAATCGTCAGGCGGAAGAAGATTGGCTTCATCAATCTCTGTTGTATCAATATTCAAATTTTCAAGGGTATCATAAAAACGGTCAATCTGCTCTTGCTCAAGATTCATATCTTCAAGAACATCTAGAAGCTCTTTAGAACTCAAGCTACCTCGCCTCTTGCCCTCTTCTACTAAAGCATTGAGTCTGTCTTCATTTTCGTTTTCACGACCTTTTTCAGCACCCTCACCTTCAGTTGACGGCTCTTCAATGCTAACCTCTTTTACAGCATCATTCGAGACTTCTATTACAATTTCTTCTGAACCATTGTTTTTTTCTTCCATATAAAAACCAATCCTCTCTACCTATACAGGCGTTATCCACCTGTTTCTCTAAATTTTTTAATCTCAAGAAGCATTTTTTCGTCCGGTGCTGCGGATTTGAATTTCTCCTCCCTAATTTTCCCGATATAGTCGTGCATTGATTTTTCACTATATGGTAAAGCTTCAGGCTTTTCCAAAATTAAGGTCAGCCTTGACGCTTCTTCAGAATCAAACTCCGACATTATAAAAGATTCCTTAGTGTCTCTGGACTGCGAAATACGCTTTGTCAAAATATCATAAACCTTTTTTAAAAAAGGAGACGTGATCTCTGATTTAGAAAACCCCATTTCATCAGCAACCTTTAAAAGCGTAGGATCTCGAACAAGACATCGTATAACACCCTCTTCAGCAATCACAGAAACAATATGCTCCTCTCTTTGCTGCCTATTTGAAGGTTGTTTTGTATCCGTTGGCCTCTTAACCCGTTTTTCAAAATCTGACTTCAACCTCGCTTTTCTTGCTCTAAACTTCTTTTCTATCTCAACGAGCACTGATTGTGTCGATATACCGGCCTCCTGTGCAACTCTTGATGCATAAATTTCACGTTCCGACTTACTTATAAGCTCTGAAAGCATAGTAGTTGCTGCTGAAACATACGAAATGCGCCCATCGTCCGTGGTTAAATCATAGCTTTTCATAATAGTCAAAAGTCGATATGATACGTGATTTTCACTTTTTTCAAGTAAAATTTTAAATGCATCAGCTCCCTGTCTTTTTATAAACTCATCAGGGTCTTTAAACGTACCCATATCAACCAGCCTAACACTCATGCCAGTCTTTTCCAGAAGCGGAATCGCTTTAAGCGCTGCCCTTTTTCCTGCATCATCCGAGTCAAAGGCAATGACAATTTTTTCTGTATATCGTGACATAAGCCGCGCCTGTTCTGCTGTTAGAGCCGTCCCCAATGATGCTACAGCACAGTCAAAGCCTGCTTGATGAAGAGCAACAACATCTATATTACCCTCAACCAAAATAAGCATCCCTGCTTTTGATCTCTTTGCAAGGTTTAGTGCAAACAAATTCCGGCTCTTGTTAAAAACTAATGTATCCGGTGTGTTAAGGTACTTAGGCTCACCATCACCCAAAATCCTTCCCGAAAATCCAATCACATTGCCGCGCACATCAATAATCGGAAAAATCACCCGGTTTCTAAATACATCATAAGCACCACCCTCTTTTCGACTGCTTCTAATCAGCCCCGCTTCCATAAGCTCCTGACGACTATAACTTTTTTTTGTCATCGCGTCCAAGAGAATGCTCCACGAATCCGGTGCAACTCCAATCCCAAATCTGGTTATCAGAGTTTTGCTCATACCCCTCATTTTCAAATAATCTCTTGCAGCTTCACCAATCGGAACACTTAGCATTTCATGAAAGTGGCGCGCAGCGTCTTTATTGAGCATCAGCATCCTTTGTCTTTTTCCTGCAAGCTCATCCGAGATTCCTTCGTTGGGGACCGTCATCCCTACTCTTTTCGCGAGAACTTCAACAGCGTCTCTAAATCCCAAGTTCTCAATTTCCATTATGAAGTTGATTACTCCCCCGCCTTTTCCACAACCAAAGCAATGATAAATTTGCTTATCGGAACTCACAGAAAATGAAGGGGTTTTTTCGCTGTGAAAAGGACACAGCCCTAACATGCTTCCACCGCTGCGTTTATTCAGTCTCACATAGCTTCCGACAACATCAGTTATTTCTGTCCTGCTAACCAAATCATCTAAAAAACTGTCAGGAATTGCCATCTATTCCACTCCGTTCCCGCCTAATACCAAACTATCTTACTTGCCATGCATCAGGAATAAAGAGCTTCTCATAGGTATAAACTGCATACTTATCTGTCATTCCGGACACATAATCGCAAACGGCACGACTTAGCCCCTCTTGCTTCATAATACGGCGATAAAACTCGGGAAGTTCACTAGGGGTTTGAATATAGTAATCATATATCCCTCTTAAAATGCCCAACACTTTTCGCTCCTCCCCTTTGACCTTCATGTTCATGTAAACAGTTCTGAACATAAATTCACGAAAAGTGTTAAAAACAAAGTCTATATGCGGACTAAAAGAAATTTCTCCGCGCTTTTCACTTTCATTAATCAAATCAAGTATAAGGGTGTTAATTCGCTCACCATGCCACACACCCAGCGCACAGGTTATCTCAGAGGGAACATCTATCTCACGAATAACGCCGGCTCTGATCGCATCATCAAAATCATGATTAACATATGCTATTCTATCTGCAATGCGAATAACACGACCTTCAAAAGTTGATGGCAAAACCTCTCCAGTGTGGCATAAAATACCATCTCTTACCTCAAATGTAAGATTAATTCCCTGTCCATCACGTTCAAGCATCTCAACAACACGAAGGCTTTGCTTATTATGCTCAAAACCGCCCTGCAGGTTTAGTATCTCATCTAGTGCACGCTCACCAGCATGACCAAAAGCAGTGTGTCCCAGATCGTGTCCCAATGCGATAGCTTCAGCCAAATCTTCATTAAGCCTCAAGCCTCTGGCAACAGTCCTGCCTATTCGAGCAACTTCGAGCGTGTGTGTAAGCCTTGTTCTGTAGTGGTCACCTTCTGGCTGAAGAAACACCTGTGTCTTATGTTTAAGCCTGCGGAAAGTTTTACTATGCGTGATTCTATCTATATCACGCTGATAGCAGGTTCTTATATCACATTCAACCTCCGGTTTCTCACGCCCTTTTGAAACCCCCGCATGTGAAGCAAGCGGAGAAAGCATTTGCCGCTCAAGCTCAATTCTGTCTTCTCTGGGGCATCCCATATAATCAATCTCCTAGAATGCTGTTTTGATCCTCATAGTATCTTATACGACAATAATCACAAAACACCTTTTTTAGCAATCAAAAAACTTATTTATCCTTGGTCATAGTCTACACATGAGTTACAAACTCCTAAATCGTACAGGCTTAGGACGCATTTTTATACCGGACACAATGCCCATCGCCGCCATACATGTTACAATAGCAGACCCACCATAGCTGAAGAAAGGAAGACCTATCCCTATGACCGGCATAAGCCCCAAAGCCATGCCAATATTAACTATTGAATGAGCGATTAACATTGCCGCTATTCCCGAACAAACCAGCAGGCCAAGAGAATTGTTAGACTTTGCGCCGACATATATACACCTGACGATTATTGAAGCCAGCAAAATAACAACAAAAACGCCTCCAAAAAAGCCAAGCTCCTCACCTACCGCAGCAAAAATGAAATCAGTATGATGCGCAAATATAGCACCGGGCCGCTGTGTATAATGCCCGTTTCCCAAACCTACTCCAAAAAAGCTACCGGAAGAAATAGCAGAAACACTTCTGTTAACCTGCCATGTAAATTCCGCGTATAATTCAGGTGAAAGTGCATCAGGAAAAAACTGTGCATATGGAGCTAAAATTCTGGCTCTCTGACGCCCCGTAAGAAAATTCTCCCAAAGAAAAGGAAATGCCGCGGCAACAGCAGCGCCGCCAAGCAAAAACCACCTAAACTTTACACCACCTATAAATAGCATTACACCAAAAATAAATATGTACACAAGTGATGAACCAAGATCAGCAGAAATCTCTAGTATCAAACCTAGCAATACTCCGAACACTGCACAAAGTTGTAGTAAACTCAAAAAGTTATTGAGTTTTCTTCTCTCTTTGAAAGTTGCTATCATTTTCGCAATTATAATTATAAAAGGGACCTTAACAATCTCTGCTGGCTGAATTCCAATACCCAAAAATCTTAACCAAGCACGATTACCAAGCTCATCACCTTCTCCCCATAAGTACAATGTTGAAATAAGTCCAATGCTGAATATCATCAGGAAAATAGACTTGTCAGCGATAATATCAATATCCACATATGAAAACAGTATAAACAGGATTAAGCCTATTACAAGTGCTCCTATTTGGACTTGAAGCTCATTCCCATCGGTGTTTCTGACAATACTATTTATGAGCAGTATGCCCAAGACCGTACATACAAGAGTAAGTGCCAATAAAATAATATCCGCATCACGAAAGAATCTGCCTATAGAACTAAAAAACACTTTCATTCAAATTATATCCTTGAAACATTACATTTATTCATAAGTAAGTTTTCACATCATACCACTTTTTTACCATTTCGTAAACATCAAAGCCTTTATTATTATTTCGTGTTGTGTTATTATCGTCAGATGATAATTATAACAAAGAGTGAAAATGAAACAATGCTTGAGGGCGAAAAGCTTGGCAAAACACTAATTCCTGGCAGCATTGTTGCGCTATATGGCGGCCTTGGAGCCGGAAAAACTGCATTTACAAGAGGTCTCGCCGCAGGACTTGGAATTCTTATGAGCGTATCAAGCCCAACATTTACTATTGTAAATGAATACCCCGGCAAAATACCTCTTTTTCATTTCGACATGTATCGCCTCGGAAGCGAAGCTGAACTATTTGACATCGGCTGGGACGACTACTTAGAGCGAGGCGGAGTGTGTGCCGTAGAATGGAGCGAAAAAGTCCCAAACGCATTCCCGCCGGAAACGATAAAAGTCACACTCAGCAGATTAGATGACAACACACGGAAATTGGAGATTGGGGAACTTTAAAACATGTTAATACTCTCGATGGACTCATCAGCAAAACCTGCATCTGTAGCTGTCTGCAATGACAATATTCTGATTGGTCAGTATTTTCAAAATAGCGGCCATACACATAGTCGCACACTGCTTTCTATGACCGAAGATCTACTAAAAAATCTTGATTTGAAATTATCCGATATTGAGCTTATTGCCGTATCACAGGGTCCCGGGTCTTTCACCGGTGTAAGAATAGGCGTTTCAGCCGTAAAAGGTCTTGCCTGGGGTGCAGAAAAAGCTGTCTGCGGAGTTTCAACACTAAAGGCGATGGCAATCCAAACACCACAGACAAACGCAATCATTTGCGCTTGCATGGATTCAAGACGCAATCAGATATATAACGCTCTGTTTACATGGGTAGACAACAAGCTCTGCAGACAGTGTGAAGACCGAGCCATATCACTCGACGAACTGGCACTTGAACTTAAAAATAAAACAGCCCCTATCTACCTTGTCGGTGACGGTGCTGAAATTACATTTGATTGTCTAAACAGTGCACAAATCCCATGCCAAATAGCGCCGATGCTTCTCCGTTACCAAACCGCCTACGGAGTGGCACTTGCGGCAATGCAGGCCGATCAGACAACAACCGCAACTTGCATTGAACCAACTTATCTGCGCCCGTCTCAAGCAGAGCGCGAGAGACTTATGCAAGCTCCTCCCACTGCTCCATGAGTACATCAAGAGCCGCCCGAACCTCAGCTTCCTGACTATCAAGCTCCATAAGTTTCTCATAGTCACTTGAAAACTCATCACGACACAAAGCAATTGCAACTATATCATTTTCCAATTTTTCAATCTCGCGCTCAACCCTGCGAAGCTCCTTTTGTAAATCTCCGGGCTTTTTCTTTGCCTTTTTTTTTACAGCAGGTGCTTTTTTTGCGCCAGAATTTTGTGCATTTGAAAAAGTTGCTTCCTTTACCGCCATATACTGTTCAAAAGTACCATGAAAATCAGTTAAAACACCATCTTCAATCTCCCAAATACGCGTTGCAAAACGATTTATGAAATACCTGTCATGAGAAATGAACATAAGTGTCTCGCCATACTCCTCGACAGCATCCTCAATCCACTCACGAGACGGTAAATCCAGATGGTTTGTGGGCTCATCGAGAATCAATAAGTTAATCTCACCGTCCATTAGCATACATAATCTGAGTCTGCTCTTCTCACCACCTGATAAATCTCCAACCAGCTTAAAAACATCTTCACCGGAAAACATAAAGCCGCCAAGCCTGTTCCTAGCTGTTTGCGGACTGACATTTTGCTCATAAATAAGTGTATCCATCAAACTACGTCTCGGATACTCAAACTTTACAATCTGCGGAAGGTATGCAGGCTTAACCGCCGGCCCCTTTCTTACAAAACCGCTGTCTGGTTTTAGCTCTTCCATAATAATTTTTACAAGAGTCGTCTTCCCACTGCCATTATCTCCTATAATGGCTATACGCTGTCCGCCACTAACTTCAAGTTCTTCAATATCAATCAGCTTTCGTCCGTCAAAAGATTTCCTAAGGCCACGAAAAACCAAAACCTCATCGCCTTTAAACTCACGCTCCCCAAACTTTGCCCGCATTGACTTATCCCTGTCCGGCCTATCGGTTTGAACAATACGCTCTGCTCTCTTACGAATCGCAAATGATTTTTTCATCAGGTTTTTATTGCCTGTTCCCCACGCTTTGAGCTTGTCCGCTGAGTCGTGTAGACGCTTTGCTTCCACCTGCTCACGCTCGTACTTTTCAAGTTGCTCTTCATATCGACGTTGTTTTTCCACAACATAGTAACTGTAATTACCACTATAAAATTCTGCTTTCCCTTTGCTTATTTCAATTGCACGGCTTATCGTTCTATCTAAAAAGTATCTATCATGTGAGATAATAAGAACAGTTCCCCTAAATTTTAGTAAAAACTCCTCAAGCCAAATTGTAGCTCTCATATCCAGATGGTTTGTAGGCTCGTCAAGGAGCAAAATATCTGTGTTTTCCAAAATCAAACGTGCAAGGTTAATTCTGGTTTTTTCACCACCGGAAAGACTATCAAATAGCTGTGCCCTTTGTGTTTCTGGAATACGCAGACCATTGGCAACTGTGTTTAACTCAAATTCTGTGTTATATCCGCCCAGACGTTCATATTCAAAAGCAAGGCTATCATATTTTCTCAAAACATCACCAGTAGCCCCGCCCATTGAGTCGCCAGCCATTTGCTCTTCAAGCACTTCCATTTCTGTCTTAATCTCTCTAAGTTTGTCAAATGCAGTCCTTAGGACATCTTCTGCTGTAAACCCCCTTGGAAATATCGGGATTTGGGAAATCAGCCCGAGCTTTTTGTGTGCAGGTAAAACAATATCACCCTCATCAGGCGAGAGCTCACCTGTTATCAGTCGGAGTAGTGTCGTCTTCCCCGCCCCGTTTTTACCCAAAAGACCAACTCGCTCACCCTGATTTACATCAAAACTCAAACCATCGAGAATATCATTTCCTTCCTCAAAAGATTTTTTAACATTCTGTATAGAAATATCAATCATAACTGATGATTAACTCCGCTTAATCTCATAATAATATTCGCATGACGTCTGGATTTAACACTGTGGTCAACCGCAATATACTTTTTGGACGGGCGACAATACCAAATATCATAATCACCCTCGCCCTGTCTAATAAAAGTACATCCATTATTTTCAAGGACAAACCTAACAGCACTTTCAAATGTTTCCATAACTTATACAACACCCTCCCTACGCTCAGCAACAAAGTGTAGCATTCCCACGGGCTCACAATTGTTTAGCCTAGAAAGCTCCAAAGCCGCAACCTTAACTCTCTCAATAAGTCCATCAAAAGAAGAACATTCCAAAGAAAGCGCAAGCTCATCACTAACCCCACACCAAACTTCACCATGGCAATCCCAAGTTACATTTATAATGTACACTCTCAAAGTTGCACCTCCAAGAAAATTTGATCATTTCATTCCTCTTACGTCTTAACTCCTCCCAAAAGTAAGATTTTGATAGCTTTAATTCACACATTCTGCATTATACCTTATAACGGTGAAGTTCACAATTACTTCTTAATATGTAATTATTCAGTACCCCTGCCTAAAAAAGCACCACAAAAAATGTTAGCAATCGCAAAATCGTATTTCTTTTATAACATCTGCAAGAGATAACGCATTTTCAGACGCAATTTTAGCAATATCCTCGTACTCCGGCTTTGCTTTTGTTACGCCATATCCATGCGCGGTTTTTATCCTTACAGTACCATGCTGAGTCTGCACTTCTTCAGATTTTCGATTTAAGATATATCTGCGGCTTACATTTTCACGTATACCAAGGGTGGTTGTATGCTTGAATAATAGACTAATCATTTTATCCCTTAAATCATGTTTGCACATACAAGTGAATAAAATACCTGTCCTCCCTTTTTTCATGCCAATTGGCATGGTGTAAACATCCAATGCGCCTTCATCAAACAAAATCTGTTGTGCGAAAGCCACAGCCTCGGGTGTCATATCGTCTAAATTACATATAAGTTCAACGACTTCCTCGTTATTTCTTGCGGCGTCGCCTATAAAAGCACGAACACAGTTAGCGTGTTCAAAGTCTTTTTTACCCATTCCATACCCGATTTTTGATACTTTCATGATGGGCATTGCACCAAATTCATTGGCGTAATGCTTGAGAATTGCCGCGCCTGTGGGTGTGCATAATTCCCCTTTTATGTTACCGCCATATGTGGGAGAATCTCTCAAAATATGTGCGGTTGCCGGAGCAGGAACAGGCAAAATCCCATGAGCGCAACGTACTTGCCCACTACCCACATGAACAGGGGATGCTAGAATTACATCCGGCGCGAGTTCTTCTATCAGCATACAAACGCCGACAATATCAGCGACTGCGTCCATTTCGCCAACTTCATGGAAATGGATTTGATTGACAGGAACACCATGTGCATGGCTTTCAGCCTCGGCAATCAATTTATATATTTCAACGGCGTTTTTCTTGACCTCGATTGAAACATCCAAATGCCCAATAAGATGTTCAATATGATGGTAACTGTTATGCTCATGTGAATGGCTATGCCCATCATCGTGCGAGTGCCCATCTTCATGTGAACAGTCATGATTGTGGCTATGATGTGTATGTTCGCCATGTTCATGAGGATACTCGTGACCGTGGCTATGGTGTGTGTGTCCACCATTTTCATGGCTATGATGATGGTCGTGGTCGTGTGAATGACCACGACCGTGTGAGTGCCCGTGCGTATCCAAGCTTTCCTCCACACCATTTACAAGCACTTTCACATGAGTTCCGGTTATGCCATGTTTTACCGCTGGTGCAGATGATACACTTACCCCAGGAATACCAATACCATTAAGTCTTTTCAAAAATTCATCCGGGTTACTATGCAATTCAAGTAACGCCGCCATCAGCATATCGCCAGCCGCACCCATATTGCATTCAAAATATAGTGTTCTCATTTTATTCAGCACTCCTTGTAAACAGCCCTGCTTTTTTTGAAAGTTTGCAAATATCGTCTATTTGTTATTATTATACACGACAGTGATTCTGAATTGAAACTAATTTTTTGTTTTGTCGTACAAACTTTAAGCTACTCTATTTTGCTTTGATGATTATTTTTTAGGGAAATCAATACCAGACGAAGCATTGACTTTCAATGTGCATCGAATATATAATCGAGTAAAGAAAGCCTATACATGAGGAAAAGTTATTAGGAGAACACCATTGAGATATGCCATCAGCGGAGATACAAAAATTGAAAAAACCTTTGATTTTGATGTAGTTATTGTCGGAGCAGGGCTTGCAGGTCTTTACACAGCGCTAAACCTTGACGAAAATCTACGCTGTGCCATAATAGCCAAAGGAAACATTGACATTTCCAATTCTTGGCTTGCCCAAGGCGGAATTGCTGCGGCAATACATCGTGACGACACTCCACAGCTTCACCTTGAAGACACTTTAGTTGCAGGAGCAGGACTTTGTGATGCCGATGCAACAAATGTTCTTGTTAACGAAGGCCCTTCCGACATCAAAACACTTTTGGAACTCAATGTACCATTTGACTTAGACGAAAACGGAGAACTGCAATTTACCCGCGAAGGCGGGCATAATAAGCACCGTATAGTCCATGCAGGAGGCGATGCCACGGGACGTGAAACCCTTAAATCCCTCTCTCACATAGTTTCAAAGCGCAAAAACATTACATTTAGCGGCCAATCATGCCTATTTGATATCATCACCAACAAAAACAGTGTCACAGGTGTTGTAGTAAAAGTAAACAACAGCAAATTTCTTTTTCTAAGATCTAATAACATCATTATAGCAACAGGCGGCATAGGACAGGTTTATAAAGCAAGCACAAACCCGTCAGTAGCAACGGGTGATGGAGTTGCTGCAGCCATGAGAGCAGGAGCAAAGCTAAAAAACATTGAGTTTGTCCAGTTTCATCCAACCGGACTTTGGAGCGCTGAGAGTGATGGCCACGAATTTTTGATTTCCGAGGCAGTTCGTGGTGAGGGCGGTCTTTTGGTTAATCATGAAAACGTTAGATTTATGGTTGGACAACATGAGCTTGCCGAGCTTGCACCTCGCGATATTGTTGCCAGAGGAATTCTAAAAGAACTTCAAAAAAGCGGAGAAGATTATGTCTTTGTTGATATTACAGCAAAATCCGAGGAGTTTCTAAAAAAACGCTTCCCTACCATCTACAATGTGTGCCTAAGCCATGGAATAAATATCGCATATGACAAAATCCCAGTTTGTCCGGTACAGCATTACATGATGGGTGGCATTGAAACAGATATAAATGGATGTACAAATATAAAAGGACTTTATGTTTGCGGCGAAGCCGCAAGCACAGGAGTGCATGGAGCAAATAGGCTCGCCTCAAACTCCATGCTCGAATGCCTTGTCTTTGGAAGACGGGCAGCACAGAGCATTAATAATGCTCAAAAAGAAACTACATACACAGCCGAAACAGAATTAGAAAGCATTCCAATTAGGCCGCATATGCAGCTTGATTTTGCGCATATTAGAACAACAATAAAAGAGCTTATGAGCAACTATTGTGGTGCACTCAGAACTGAAAATGGCCTAAAACTCGCACTAAAAGAGATAAGCAAGATAACTGTAACCCTTGAAGAAGTATACGATGACAGCATTGAATATATCGAAACATTAAACATAGCAACCGTAGCAAAAGCAATAACACAGGCCGCAATAAAACGCCCCAAAAGCATCGGGTCTCATTACATGGAATAACCTAACTCACAATGCATCTCATCACCCTATTGCCACATCCAGTACCATCATAACAAGAAATCCGGCGATAACACTTAGTGAAGCCGCATGAGAGTGTCCGCCTAAATGAGCTTCGGGAATCAGTTCTTCGACCACCACATAAATCATTGCACCTGCGGCAAATGATAAAAGCCAAGGCATTACCGGAGCAATCCAAAATGCCACCAGCACCGCAACAACACCAAACAGCGGTTCAACAATTCCCGTAAGAGATGCGTAGAAAAAAGATTTTTTACGAGAAAAGCCTTCCCCTCTAAGTATGTGTGAAATAGCGGCACCTTCAGGGAGATTTTGAATACCAATACCTATTGCCAAAGCGACAGCTGAGGCATAAATTGCCGGATTATGGCTTTGTTGAGCAGCCAGTGCAAATGCAAGCCCAATCGCCATTCCCTCGGGAATATTATGCAAAGTTACCGCCGAAATCAAAAGCGTGGTACGCTTAGAGGTGGAAGGTACACCCTCTCGTATGTTTTCAACCGGATGTATGTGAGGAATCAGATGGTCAAGCCCCAGAAGGAAAACCACACCCAAGACAAATCCGCCAGCTGCTGGAATCCAGCTTGGAAACATGCCACCCTCAGCTTCCTCTATTGCCGGAATTAATAGTCCCCATACGGAAGCGGCAATCATAACACCCGCAGCAAACCCCAAAAATATTGGACCGATACTGCTGGGAGTATCCTTACGAAAAATAAATACAGTTGCAGCGCCAAGACAGGTCATAACAAAAATAAATCCTATCGCGCTACCTATCATAAGCAAGTGTTGCATTTCCATGTTTTTAAAGCCTCCCGCTTGTACAAAAAACCAATTATACGTTACTAAATCCCAAGGAGAATAATAGCTATGAATGATAATTTCTTAGGACTTGACAAATTTATATTAAGTGCTCTTCAAGAGGACATCGGTACAGGTGATATTACTACGAGCAGTTGTGTTGCTCCTGACGAGATCTCCATTGGTTATTTAACGGCAAAAGAGTCAGGTGTAATTTGCGGATTAGATGTAGCATTACGAGTCTTTGAGCTCCTCGATTCATCTGTAATGTTTACACCCAAGGTGCGTGATGGATTTTATGCCAAATCCGGCGATATAATTGCAGAGATCGAAGGACCTTCAAGAAGTATCCTAACTGGAGAGCGAACGGCGCTAAACTTAATGCAGCATATGTCAGGTGTCGCAACAAAAACAGCGGCGGCGGTTAAAGAAGTCAGCGGAACAAAAACAAAAATCATTGATACCCGCAAGACAACACCAGGTCTAAGAATTCTTGACAAATATGCTGTGCGATGCGGCGGCGGCTCTAACCACAGGTTTAATCTATCTGACGGTGTGCTTATAAAAGACAATCACATTAAAGCCGCAGGAAGCATTACAAAGGCGGTTAGACTCGCTAGAAACACTGCTCCTCAAACTCTCAAAATTGAAGTTGAAACAGAATCAATTGAGCAAGTAAAGGAAGCTTTAAGTGCAGGCGCTGATATAATAATGCTCGATAACATGTCTGTCGAGATGATGGCAGAAGCCGTAAGATTTCTGGACGGCCGCGCACTAACAGAAGCATCGGGAAATATGGGAGACAAAGAACTAAGAACCATTGCCAAAACAGGAGTTGATTTTATATCAATCGGCGCACTGACACATTCCGTCAAAGCACTGGATATTAGCTTGAAATTTCAATAGGCTCTTTCATTGACTCCACATATTCATCATATGTCATAGCACGGTCAATTATGCCACCGTCTTTGAACTCTATTATACGGTTGGCGACAGTTTGAATAAGCTGATGGTCATGTGTTGTAAAAATAACATTTCCGCCAAAATCTTCAAGCCCATTATTAAGTGCCTGAACGCTTTCAAGATCTAAGTGGTTAGTCGGTTGGTCTAAAAGCAATATGCTTGCCCCTGAAAGCATAAGCTTTGACAGAAGACAACGAACCTTCTCCCCCCCAGACAAAACCTTCACAAGCTTATAAACGTCATCACCTGTAAAGAGCATTCTACCTAAAAATGTGCGCAAATAACTCTCCTTCTTATCTTCGGAAAATTGCCTGATCCAGTCGATTAGTTCGAGTTCACTATCACCAAAATATTCTGTATTGTCTTTCGGAAAATAGGACTGAGTCGTTGAGACACCCCACTTTATAGTACCCTCATCAGGCTCCATCTCCCCTGCCAAAAGCTTAAACATTGTCGTAATCGCATTTTCATTGTCACCGATAAATGCGATTTTGTCTTCCTTGCCCATGATAAAGCTAACATTATCCAAAAGCTTTACCCCATCAACGGTCTTTGAAACCTCAGTTACAAACAACCTATCCTTGCCAGGCTCACGCTCCATTTTAAAACCTACCCACGGATATTTCCTTGAAGATGCAGGCATTTCTTCAATCTTTATTTTCTCAATGAGTTTCTTTCTCGATGTCGCCTGCCTTGATTTTGATTTATTTGCAGAGAAGCGCCGGACAAATTCTTCAAGCTCACGAATCTTGTCCTCACCCTTCTTATTTTTTTCTTTTATTAACTTTTGCACTAACTGACTGGAATCATACCAGAAATCATAGTTACCAACATACATTTTTATTTTGCCATAGTCTATATCAACCATGTGCGTACAAACTGTATTGAGAAAGTATCTGTCATGAGCTACAACAATGACAGTCCCCTCATAATCCATCAGAAAATCTTCGAGCCAAACGACAGAGTTTACATCCAAATTGTTTGTTGGTTCATCGAGCAAAATTATATCCGGAGAGCCGAAAAGTGCCTGAGCAAGCAACACTTTAACCTTTTGCCTAGGTTCCATTTCGCTCATGAGCATATCCTGCTGCGATGTTGAAATACCAAGCCCCTGTAAAAGCTGTGAAGCATTAGCCTCCGCTTCCCATCCGCCAAGTTCTGCATATTCTTCTTCAAGCTCAGCGGCTTTTATACCATCTTCGTCTGAAAAGTCTTCTTTTAAATATAATTCATCTTTTTCTTTTCCGCACTCAAAAAGACGCTGATTACCCATTATCACAGTATCTATGACTGTATATTCATCATACATATTCTGATCTTGCTTGAGTACTGACATGCGAACATCCGGCTTTATATCAATACTGCCGGATGTATAGTCAATCTCTCCTGCAAGAATTTTTAAAAATGTTGATTTCCCCGAGCCATTAGCACCAATAACACCATAGCAATTTCCAGCCACAAACTGAAGGTCAACCTGCGAAAAGAGCGTATCAGCGCCAAAGGCCATCGTAAGATTATTTACTGTTATCATTTTAATCATCCATTCTTAATATTCAATGTTTTTGGTAATTATATCACAGCAGCCCAGTATCTAGCAAGCCGTTACATTAACACTTAGTAGCCGGAATCAAGCGGTATGCCACGGATTTTTCGCGTATGTAGGGTACCAAGATCCGTACTAGCGAAAAATTCGTGGCATACCGCTTGATGTAGGTGGATATTTTACATGGAACTTAACTGTAACGGTTTGACAAAGAGCCAAAAATAACTTAGTATACTTACGAGTAAGCTAGACAGCCGCGTGAGATGTGCCGAAAGGTCTCTCACGAGGAAAGTCCGGGCTCCACAGGGCAAGGATAACGGGTAACGCCCGCCGAAGGCGACTTTAGGACAAGTGCAACAGAAATAAACCGCCTGACATTTCACAAATCTACATGTCAGGCAAGGGTGGAAAGGTGAGGTAAGAGCTCACCCGGCGCTCGGAGACGAACCGCCGCTGTAAACTCTATCCGGAGCAACACCGTGGTAAAGCAGCGTGAATAACGCAAGGTTTGCCCGACCGCTTTAAGGAGGTGGCTTGAGCCCATTGGCAACGATGGGCCTAGATAGATGGCTGTCCACGACAGAATCCGGCTTATCGGCTTACTCACAAAATAGGTTGATGCTCAAGTTTTGCATCAACCTATTTTGTGAGCAGGGTTTAACAATTACAAAAAGGCCATCACGCCCTGTATTATTAATACCTAATCCATATTTTCCTGCCGCCACTGTTCAATTTGCTCTAGGCGGTCTTTTACCCTTGACTCCAACCCTTGTGTTGTCGGCTCATAGTATTTTCTTCCTAAAAGTGAATCAGGCAGACATTGCATTGAGCTTAACTTATCTTCCGTATCGTGAGCATAAATATATCCCTTACCATAACCTAGCTCCTTCATTAGCCTTGTCGGTGCATTGCGAATCTGCATTGGCACCGGTTCTGCCAGCATTTCCCGCGCATCTGCTGAAGCGCGGTGATAAGCCTTGTCGAGTGCATTCGACTTTGGTGCAACCGACATATACACAACAGCATGGGTTAGATGAACACTGCATTCAGGCATTCCTAAAAAATGGCTTGCTTGATATGCCGCAACAGCGATTTCCAGAGCCCTGCTGTCTGCCATTCCAATATCTTCAGATGCAAATCGCACAATTCGTCTTGCTACATAAAGCGGATTTTCTCCTGCTTCAAGCATTCTTGAAAGCCAATAAACAGCGGCATCACAGTCGCTGTTTCTCATAGATTTGTGAAGTGCTGAAATTATATTATAATGCTCTTCGCCTGTCTTGTCATAAATGAGCGATTTTTTACTTATGCATTGTTCAAGCATCTCTATGGTAACAACTGTTTCACCCTCATTCGCGTCCGAATTAAGAATTACCATCTCCAGCGTACTAAGAGCAACACGAGCATCACCATTTGCAAAGTTTGCAATTATATTAAGCAGTTCATCTTCAATATGCACAGCTTGAGCACCAAAACCTCTGGGATCTTTCAAGGCTTGTTTAAGCAGTCTAACTAAATCTTCTTGCTCAAGTGCATTAAGAACAAATACACGGCAACGTGACAATAGCGCCGAGTTTACTTCAAACGAAGGGTTTTCAGTTGTTGCGCCGATGAGCACAATACTTCCCTTTTCAACAAATGGCAAAAATGCGTCCTGCTGAGCCTTGTTGAAACGATGAATTTCATCAATAAACAAGATGGTCTTGTCTCCCATCATGCTCATACTGTCAGCACGGTTCATAACATCTTTAATTTCCTTAATACCGCTCGTAACTGCACTAAACACAACAAATTCTGCCTTAGTCCTTCCGGCAATAATCCTTGCAAGAGTTGTTTTTCCAACTCCCGGTGGACCCCAAAATATCATCGATGAGACTAAGTCCTTATCAATCATTTGACGAAGTACCTTACCCTCACCCAAAAGATGACTTTGCCCAACAAATTCAGACAAATCACGAGGCCGCAGACGACTAGCCAGCGGCCCTATCGGCTCAGATGAGTCAAATATAGAATTTTGCCTATAATTCATGCTCACCTCTATGTCACCCTTATCGTTTCACAGGATACGCATTTCCCTGTTTCTATATCTATCTCAAAAATCGCACCTTCCACTCTCGCAGGGCCTGTGGCTGACTCAAAACGTTCAGGCGGATTTCCCAAAAAGCGTGAAATCGGTTGCTGTGGCTTCATACCTATTATTGAATCACATGCCCCAGTCATACCGAGATCTGTAATATACCCAGTGCCACCGTCAAATATTCGAATATCCGATGTCTGAACATGTGTGTGAGTACCCCATATAGCAGAAACACGACCATCCAGATAATATGCCATGGCATGTTTTTCGCTGGTTGCTTCCGCATGGAAGTCTACAAGAATGATATTTGTATCCGTCTTTTGAAGAATTTTGTCAACCTCAAAAAATGGATTATCACACGCAAAAGGCATATCAACCTGCCCAATAAGATTGACGACACAGACATTACCAAAATCAGCCTCACACACACACCAGCCACGTCCCGGAACTTGCGGAGCAAAATTTGATGGGCGAACAATATGCCTACATTCATCAAGGTATTTATTTATTTTTTGAATGCTCCAAGTGTGATTTCCCAAGGTTATTGCATCGGCACCAGCACTAAAAATAGCATCGGCATTATTTGGAGAAAGCCCAAGCCCTCCCGCATTTTCACCATTAACAACGGTAAACGCAATATTTCCCCATTTTTTTATACCTGGCAGTTTTTCTACCAACACCTCAAGTCCCGCTGGGCCACAGACATCACCAATTGCTAAAATATTCACTTTCATAGACAAGTCTCTCCCATAGGTGAAAGTACTCCCCCACCCCACATTTTAAACAATAATCTTAACCGCTTTATGCGCATTTGAAATTTCAACCTCTCTGTGCATTCCGCCATCTTCACCATCTACCGTCCATGCCACATCCTCATCAAAGATAAATTTAACACGTGAAGCGTGTAGCAATTGAATATTATCTCCATCATAGCTTTTAGTTGCAAGCTTTGCTAAAAGATCAAGAAAAGCAGCGGGGTCTACAGGCTGTTTTACAAGCACAATCTCAAAAATGCCATCGGACAAGTTAACACGCTTAGGGTCAAGCTTTATAAATCCGGCGACAGATGTGGAATTTACCACCGCCCCAAACACAAAATCACCGTTTATGACATTTCCATCATATTCTATGGTCGTTTTTCTGGGCTTTATAGTTGGAACCTCAGCAAATCCACTCAGCACATATGCAAAATGCCCCAATGAACGTTTAGCATTTTGCGGTGTTGAATATGAAACACCGGTAAATGCACCAAAGGCAGCAATATATGTAAAATATTTTTCCGCAAACAAGCCTATATCAAGGTCTCGCGGCTTACCGTTCATAACCGTCTGAACTGCCTCATTGGGTAGCTTTGATAATGTAAGTGTCGTTGCAATATCATTTGCCGTACCTGTTGGGATATAGCCTATCGGGATTGATTCCCCCGATTTAATAAGACCTGAAATGGCTGAACTGATTGACCCATCTCCGCCCACACAAACTACAAGTTCATAATCCTTAGCATATTTGTACGCAAGCTCATCTGGCATCAGCTCGCCTGTATAATAAATAGTTACAACATATCCATTTGCACATAGTTGAGATACTATAGTACCAATGGCAAATCTGGAAATCCCTCTTCCAGACTTTGGGTTTACTATAAGCATTGTTTTAATGTTAATCACCTCAATGTTGTTGAATAAGCCAAACCTTCTCTATAATACAACAAAGGCCGTACTTAGGTCAATGGCTGACCTAAGTGCGGCTCGTTTCTGCTGCTGCTTTTTAGGAAATCACCCTAACCCTTGCAACGCCGTCAATTTCTTTGATGGCATCTTCAAGGTCTAGAGGTATTGCATTAAGATCAGCCATGATATATGAGTGTGAAAACTTTTTCTCATTTGCATTGAGCATATCTCCGATATTTCCACCATGTTCTGACACAACACCCATGAGCTTGCCTACAATGTTTACATCGCTCTTGTAGATCACGCATAGACGCGGATTGCCCGAACGCTCAAGCTTTGCCGCCGGAAGGTTAACTGAATTTATAATATTGCCGTTTTCAATATATTCGATAATTTCGTTTGCCGCCATCGCAACACAATTATCTTCACTCTCGGGAGTTGACGCTCCGAGATGTGGAATTGGAATAACACCTTTTGCACCGGCAGTTTTGCCATTGGGAAAATCCGTCACATAGCAAGAAACTTGACCCGATTCTAGTGCAGCTATAATCCCATCATCACAGACAAGCTCTGCACGAGCCATGTTGATGATGCGGACACCATTCTTCATTTTTGCGATAGTATCTTTGTTTATAAAGTGCCTTGTAGTCTCCATGTATGGAAGATTCAGTGAAATAAAGTCAGCCCCTTCATAAATCGTATCAAGATTATTTGCAATAACTACATCTGATGCAAGTCCCTTGGCTGCTGCTTCTGATAAATATGGATCATATCCTAGAACCTTCATGCCCAAAGCATTTGCGGCATTTGCAATTTTTGCGCCAATTGCACCCAAACCAATAACGCCAAGAGTTTTACCCATAATTTCAGGACCGCCATATTGAGCCTTTTGCTTTTCTACAAGCCCTGCAACCTCATCACCTTGGTCAGCTACAGTCTTTACCCACTTGACACCATCGACAATGTTCCTACATGAAAGAAGCAGCGCACAAATTGCAAGTTCAACAACACCCTGAGCATTCGCCCCAGGTGTGTTAAAGACTGCAATCCCTCCTTCAGCACAACGCTCAAGTGGAATATTATTTACCCCGGCACCCGCCCGCGCTATACACAGCAAGTCCTTACCAAACTCCATTTCATGCAACTTCGCCGAGCGAACCATAATTGCATCCGGATCATCAACCTCAGTTGACACAGTGTATTTTTCGCTATCCAATCTATCAAGCTCTTTCGATTTAATGTTATTGAGCAGTTTTACTTTGTACATTCTACAGCTTTCCTTTCACAAAAGTATTTTGAATCACGCTACTTGCACAGCAAAATGCCTTCGCCCGTGAGCAAGCGTTAATTGTTACTTTCAAAGTCGCGCATGAATTCTGCCAACTTTTCAACACCAACCGTAGGCATCGCATTATAAATCGAAGCACGCATACCACCTACAACTCTGTGCCCTTTCAGATTCTCAAACCCTGCAAGCGTCGCAGCCTTCACAAACTTATTATCAAGTTCTTCATTGTCAGTTTTAAATGTGATATTCATGTCTGAGCGAGCATCCTTGTCTGCACAACCAATAAACAGTTTGCTCTCATCAATGACATCGTAGAGTATCTTCGCCTTTGCAGCCTTAATTTTCTGCATTCCTTCTACCCCACCTTGAGTATCAAGCCATTTAAGTACGAGACCAAGCATATAAATGGTGTAGCAAGGCGGGGTGTTGTGCATAGAGTCACCGTCTATCATAATTTGATAGCTCATAAGTTTAGGCGTAAATGGAAGTTCATGTCCAGCAAGCGACTTATCAAGAATAACAACAGCCGCACCCGCCGGAGCCATGTTTTTTTGAACACCTGCATATATGAGTCCGAATTTTGAAACATCTACAGGCAATGAAAGAATATTTGACGACATATCGCAGACTATAGGAACATCTCCTGTCTCTGGCACATACTTCCATTCTGTACCAAATATCGTATTATTCGAGCAATAGTGAAAATATGAGGCATCTGGAGACAAACTAATATCACTTTGGGCAGGAATATATGTGTGGTTTCTATCCTCAGATGAGCAGGCTACGTGAATCTCACCATATTTTTTTGCTTCCTTCATTGCCAGATTTGAAAAGTTACCTGTTACAGCATAATCTGCCTTCCCGGTTTTCCCAATTAGATTCATCGGTACAGCGGAAAATTGCAATGTGGCTCCGCCAGGAGTAAATAAAATCTCATGTGTGTCAGGGATTTTCATAATGCGCTTTAAGTCGGCTTTGACCTCTTCAAAGATGCTTAGATATACCTTGCTCCTGTGGCTCATCTCCATGACAGACATACCGCTACCTCGGTAGTTTGTCATCTCTGCCGCTGCCTGCTCTAATACAGATAGGGGCAATACTGATGGTCCTGCCGAAAAATTAAAAATTCTCTCATTTGACATACGTTTTATCCTCCTAGCAAGTTAAATGGTTTCAAATCTTATTTTCTGATTATATAGCACCACTCCAGAGTAGTCAATGGTCTTAGTATTGCACGAAATCAATCACATTTTGATTTTTTTCTTGCCTTTTTGTTATTTTGATGGCATTATTAGTCAGACGCTTGAATAAAGATTGAGTGCTCAGCACCAAAGCTTTGGCACTGTTATAAAATAATAAACTAATGGGCGGAAACATATGTTGAGGAAAAAATTAACACTTATTCTGGTTATATTACTGATATCCACACTCGTTACACCGATTTTATTATCTGCGACACCAAATGGAGTTTCTAGAAAAACAAGTCTTGCTTTAGATCTTAATGATTCATCGTCTCTGTCAGGCAGAGTTATTATACTAGACCCCGGTCATGGTATCGGAAGCACAAATGTATTTAGAGGTTATGACGAGCAGGTCGCCATGCTCGATTTAGCTCTGCGCATTAAACCATTGCTTGAAGCCCAGGGCGCAACAGTACTTCTCACACGCGCCACAGACGCAAACGTCCTGTTGCCGGCCCGCTGTGCAATGATAAATATTTGGGCTCTTGAAGCTGTCAGATACTCCCGTTTGCGCACAGCTTCATCACCTGAAGATATAGCGGATGAAATCGAAGAAATAGACAATCTTATTGAAGTCATGCAAAGCATCATAGATGACCCAAGAACAAATGGCCGAATATATATGAATACACCTTTTGACCCGCAAAGAAGTATTCACCCCATCTTACGGCGTGTTCTTGAGCTACAAAACGACCCCGAAATTGCAGATCGTTTTCTGATGATATCACTGCATTCCAATGCCACTGCACGACCAATAAACACCTCAATCAACGGTGCTAAAACATTTTTCATATCAACTGATCATGAAAATACACAAAACTATTTCACAGGATTCTCTCATTCAGACCTTAGCCGAGAGTTTGGCACAATATTGCTAAACCACATTGAAACCGTAGGTTTCCGAAATTTAGGCGCACGCATGGGCAATTACTTTGTGATTAGAGAACATAATATTCCCGCTGTTCTCGCCGAAAATGGTTTTCACACTAATGACGGCGACAGGGCAATGTTGCAAAGCGATGCTTATCTTCAAAGACTTGCACAGGCTTATTTAGATGCTATAGTCGAATACTTCTCAGCACGCCCTCAGCGACACATTCTCTCTACTGAGTTTAAGGAGCTTTCTCAACCTGCACAGCCTCCCGCTTCAAACGCAGAAGATGATATTGACGATTGCCCTTCCAGCATTGCAAATGCTGATGATGAATACACAAATACAAACACCACAGCACCTACACCCCAAAAACCACCGCGGCTCGGAAATGCATCTGCTAACACTTTAACAGCCACACGCAGAAATTCTACGGTCTATATAAATGGGTCAGAACGGAATTTCCATACATTCGATATTGGTGGTCAAAATCACATAAGAGTTCGTGACCTTGCTTATTTACTTTCCCGTACTGAAAATCAATTTAACATCTCATGGAGCGCAGCGGAAAGAGCAATCCACCTTACTCGTGGCAGTTCCTATGCAGCCGTAGGCGGCGAGTTGACGCCACTCACTACAACCTTCAGAACTGCCACAACTACGACAGTTCGCTTTATTATAGGCGGAGAGGAATTTAATTTTGCAGCCTTTAATTACTCGGGTGATAACTTCTTTAGACTTCGTGACTTGACAACTGCTCTTGGCATAAACCTTGCTTGGGACGCCCCCACCAGTTCAATTGTACTGGGTACGCAAGCCAACCGAGTGAGCTATTCCTTGTCTGCTTCTGAGGGGCTCGGCTCTTCAATTCGGATAATTGACCCGTCACAGCCCGTTATAGCCATAACGTTTGATGATGGTCCTGCTCCAACTACCAATGCTATTTTGGATGTGTTTAGAACTCATAATGTTCCGGCAACCTTCTTCGTTTTGGGCAGACGAGTTGCTGGAGGATCATCCACAATACAACGCATGCACACTTTGGGTCATGAAATTGCTAACCACAGTTGGTCGCATCCTAATTTCACCTCAATTTCAAACGCCAGAATTACTGAAGAGATCGTAAATACAAATAACGCCATCGTAGCCATAACTGGCGTAGAACCAACATTGCTCAGAGCACCATTTGGAGCGACAAACAGCAGAGTTAAAGCAGTTGCACAAGATTTGGGATTACCACTAATCAGGTGGTCTATTGACACACGCGACTGGCAAACAAGAAACGCTAACTCCACATATAATACAATAATGCAAAATGTCAGAGATCGAGACATCATACTGCTCCATGACATACATGAACCAACAGCTCAAGCTATGGTGCGTGTGGTCCCATCACTTATTTCACGCGGCTACCAGCTAGTAACTGTTTCAGAACTTATGTGTTATGCCGGAATCACACTTAGACCTGGCGTTGAGTATTCTCGTGGCAGATAAAATGCCAGGTTTATAATTGTTTTTAATGAATAGCAAAAAGACAGTCAAACATAATCGTAATTCTACCTTGCGATAGTCTAGGTTAGGTACGTTTTGTTTGACTGTTTACAAAATTAACACCTTCGGCTGCGGGCAAAGTTTTGTGCTGTAACTATGCCCTCTCCGGTAATATTGGCAATTGTAAAACCTGCATATCCTCCGCCGTCAAGTCCTAATGCAGAAATCGAAGAACCATTTTTTACAAATACAGATGTCTGCATAACCTGAGCCGCCCTATTTAACCTTACGATACTTTGAGAATGTATGGTTGCCGTATGCCTGTGCCCATGCTCAATAAAGAGCGCGGTTTCAAGCATATCCTCAAAATCGTCAGCTCTAACAAGCGGCACAAGTGGCATGAGCATCTCTATTGTGACAAATGGATGCGTTTTTGGCGTTTCGACAACAATTAGTTTAACCTCTGCCTTGGTTTGTATATCTGCGGCCTTTAGTATTTCCTTTGCACTTTTTCCGGCAAGACTGCGATTCATCATAAAATTGTTATTAATTGCGGCCTTTGTAAGCTTGAGCATATCATCGTGATCACTTACATAATGCACTCCATTTTCTTTTAGCTCATTTACAAACACGTCAGCCACTTTAGATACAACAACTATGTTCTTCTCACCTACACAAGTGATGTTATTATTAAACGATGCACCAGACGAAATGTTTTCGGCGGCGCAACTCAGGTCTGCAGTTTCATCGACCATCGCCACAGGATTTGCCGAACCTGCTGCAATGACGCGCTTTGAGCATGACAAAGCTTGCCCTATAAGCTTGCCTCCACCTGTCGCCACAACCATTGCAACATCAGGATGCCCCATCACCTCAACAGCCAGCGAAAAAGAAGATTGATCAAGTGTCACGACTAAATCATCAATTCCGCTGACAGCGCTTATTGCGGCATTAATGTGACTCACCAAATATTGTGAAACATTCTGGCTTCTTGGGTGTGAAATGACAATCACTGAATTTCCTGCACAAATCATGCCAATAACATTATTTATCGTTGTCGCACAGGGATTCGTTGCAGGCTGTGTTGCGCAAATGACTCCATAAGCGGAATATTCAAAGAGTGTTACTCCATCGTCAGACATTGATGCTCTCGGCGTCAAAACCTCTAAACCAGGTGTCTTTTGTAGTGCCAGCAGCAGCTTCTTTTCCTTGTCATGAGTACAACCCATGCCCGTTTCAAATCTTTCCATTTTGGCAAGCTCAGGCACTATTGGTAATATAGCTTCTTTAATCGCGGAGATAATCTCTTCTCTACCGCTGTGCGAAACAGCACAATATTCACGAAAAGCTTGAACTGACCTATTTATTATTTTAGAAGCAATGTTTAAATTGATATCCTTACTACATTGTGTAAACTGATTTGAATTCATTTTATCAACCTCTTGAGTCCCTACGTGGGGTTAAAAGCCAAATGCACACTTGCAAAGTAAAAAATTAGTATTTACCAAAAAGATCAAAATTTCAACCCAAGGTCACAAATCACCATTGCACAGCATTGCCGCTTCTGTGACATGCCAATAATAATGCTCTCGCGCAGCCGTTGCAAACAGACTGCGCGAGATAATAAAAGCCATTTAAAAATGAGATACCCTTCCTAAGGCTGCACCACTTCACATCTGCTTCACTCAAATCTTTCCTAAAAGTCGTCCATTTTCTTGTTCGGATATATAAACATCAAAAAGTTCATTTTTTGCCGCTTTATTTTTGATTTTAACTTCAAGATAGTTTCCTGAATGCCCAATCCAAAACCCGTCATCCTCACGCTCAATCAAAACCTTTAGATTTTTTCCGATTTGGTCGTTTAGAAAATCAATCATCATAGCATCTGCAACATCTTTAGCCATGCGCGCCCGACTTCGCCGCACGGCTTTTGTTGTTTGATCTGGCATATTTGCCGCCCTTGTACCGGGGCGCTTTGAAAATGGAAAGATATGCATATTTGAAAATTTTGCTTTTTTTATAAGCTCAATTGTCTGCAAAAATTCATCGTCAGTTTCCCCGGGAAATCCAACGATGAGATCCGCCGTAATTCCGCAGTTTGGAAATAATCCACGTAATACCGAAATTGACTTCAAAACAGTTTTAGAGTCGTACTTGCGTCCCATCCTATCTAATGTGTCATCACAGCCGCTTTGAAGAGACATGTGAAAATGGTCACATAGGTTTGGTATCTCCGATAATGCTTTGCAAAATGCCTCAGTGAAAACACTTGGAGCAAGAGAGCCAAGCCTAATCCTCACATTAGATGCAGTTTCGCTGATAGCTCGAATTGCATCAATAATTGTCATATCGCCGTCTAAGTCCTTGCCATATGACGAGATTTCTATACCTGTTATAACTATTTCTCTAAACCCACGCTCTTGAAGCTTTTTTGCCTGCTCCACAGCACGTTCAATCGGCAAAGAACGCACCGCTCCCCTTGCATAAGGAATAATACAATACGCACAATAATTATCACAGCCATCCTCTACTTTTAAAAAAGCTCTTGTGCGCCCTGATGAACCGCCTATTGGTAGCTCCTCAAAAACACCTCTTTTAAGCGGGTCATTTATTTTAGATTTTTTTTTATATATATAGTCATTATCAGCATCGCCCTTGCCGTCTGCGTCCGTTAGTGCACTACACTGCTTCGCATAACACTCTTCTATCTCCAGCGCAAAACCTATCCTATTACCGCTTCCCCATATAACATCAGCTTCCAAAGCCTTTATATCATCTTCTTCAAGCTGCGAAAGACATCCGCACACTGCAATTAGTGCCCTAGGCTCCAACTTCCTCATACGTCTTACCGCCTGCCTTGACTTACGAACACTTTCAGCGGTTACTGCACATGTATTGACAACACAAACATCACATCCATCACCTAGCTTAACAAGCTCATGTCCATGAGAAATCAACACACTCTCAACAGCCTCAGTTTCAACTTGATTTACTTTGCACCCGAGGGTGGTTGTACAAAATTTCATCCATTTTCTCCCGATTGTTTTACAAGACATAGTTTAACATTTTTTATCATTTTGTCAAAGTCCAATTTATGGTTGAAATTTCCTCAAACTCGTTGTATTATCAGCATATGAAAGTTTATTTTGACAATGCGGCGACAACTATCGTTCGGGATGAAGCTATTGACTTAATGGTCACCATTATGAAAGAAAAATATGGAAACCCATCATCTACGCATTATATGGGTCGCCAAGCCGCTTGTATGCGGGAACTTGCGAGAAAAAATGTGGCTGCTGTAATTAGTGCTGCACCCGAAAATATTTACTTTACCTCCGGCGGTACAGAAGCAAATAACTGGGCAGTTCTTGGGCTTGCCGAAATCAGCTCCAGAAAAGGCAGACATATCATTACTTCACAGATTGAACATAGTGCAGTAATTGAGCCGATCAAAAAGCTTGAAAGTTTGGGTTGGGAAGTCACATATCTTTCTCCGGACAGTTCAGGGCGCATATCGCCAGACTCTTTTTCATCGGCATTACGCAAGGATACAGCTTTTGTATCTATAATGATGGTAAACAATGAAACAGGCGCAATAAATCCCATCACCGAATACACAGACGAAATAAAGCGCCGCAAACTTAGCACACTCCTGCATACCGATGCTGTACAAGGCTTTTGCAAAATACCGATATCCGTAAAAAGTCTTGGTGCAGACCTCATTGCCATAAGCGCACACAAGATGCACGGCCCAAAGGGTGTCGGAGCATTATATATAAGATCCGGCACTAATCTTCCCCATTCTCAGCTTGGCGGCGGACAAGAAAACGGAAAACGCCCAGGTACCGAAGGACTTCCCGCAATCGTTGGATTTGGCGAAGCTGCAAGACTTTCCCTCCTTGAACAAAATGAAACCTCACATACAGTTAAGAAACTACGAGAATATATGATTCATAAGCTTCAAAAAGAAATACCAAAAGCTCTGCTTATTGGAGAATGTGGCTCCCCTTTTCTTCTTAGCATTTCGCTTCCCGGTCACAAAAGTGAGGTCCTCATGAGTTTTCTGGATGCTGAGGGTATTTGTGTATCAAAAAGTTCCGCATGTAAAAAAGGCGCTCGCAGCCGTGTCTTAGAAGCTATGAAGCTAAAAAATAATATCATTGACGGCGCGTTGCGAATTAGTTTTTCAAAATACAACACCATCACAGAAGCAGATTATTTTATTAAAACACTCAAAAGAGCTTCAGAGACATTATTTAAATCATTGTAGACACACGCCGCCCTCGCAACATTTGTCACATCTTTTCGCTTTTTCTCGGTTTATTTTTCAAAGTGTGACTTTCTTGTGACATTGACATTGTATTATAAAAGCATAATTGGTGGATATTGTGCAAATGGCAACTTAGCACTACAATAATTGGCTATTGCTTTCGACATCCGTGTCAGATTCAGGAGGTGTGAGATGAAACACAGTGTTAAACTTATTTCAGCAATGTTGATATTTATGATTGTTTTTGGGATTTTTGCATCCTACAATCAGCCAGGAGAAGGCACTCTTTTGATGCCAGAAGCTCTGGCAGCCAATGGTAATGAAGCTATCTACATGACCATTGGTAATGAGAGGATTCCTCTAAGTGCTGCTCCGACAAGGTTTACTATTCCTGTTCCCACGGCCTCAGGCACACAGGTAAGTGCAAATCAGAGAGCTTCGATTGATTTTTCAAACGCTCGTGACGGCTATGTCATGATTCGTTTTATGCAAAATACAAATCAGCAACTCAGAGTCCGTATAACAGGTCCGAGCGGAGTAATGTATCAATATCGTCTCAACCAAAGCGGCTCATGGGAAGTTTTCCCTCTGTCTGACGGCAACGGAAAATATACTATCACAGTTTGGGAGCAAACTAGCGGCACAAACTTCGCTCAGGCTAACACTGCAACAGTAAATGTCTCGCTTGTAGATCAATTTGCACCTTTCCTACGTCCCAACCAATTTGTAAACTTCAATAGTAGTAGCCGTGTTGTATCAAAAGCCGCAGAGCTAACCAGCGGAGTAAGTGGTATATATCCGAGAGTTGAGGCAATCTACAACTTTGTAATAAAAAATATCAGCTACGATAGAGTGTTTGCCTCAGAAGTCCAGCAAGGTAAACATTCAGGCTATGTTCCCGATGTCGATGCGGTTTTATCAAGAGGCAAAGGTATATGTTTTGACTATGCCGCACTCATGGCTGCAATGTTGCGTAGCCTTGGAATTCCAACAAGATTAGTCACTGGATATGCAGGAGATCAGTTTCATGCTTGGATAGACGTTTTCTCTGAAACCGACGGTTGGATTAATAATATCATTCAGTTTGATGGCAGGACATGGAATCTTATGGATCCTACATTTGCATCAACAGGAAATCAAAGTGCTGATGTAATGAGATTTATAGGCGATGGAACCAACTATTCACCCAGATTCCATTATTAGGAAGTATCGAAAAATAAACTGTATAACATGCCTTGGATTTTTGTCCACGTTATTTCCCGACACTTTCTTAATCTTGCAGCTTTAAAACTAAATCTCAAAGATTTTCTAAACAAAACCCGGTATCTGTCCATATGGCAGAAGCCGGGTTTTCTCGAAAAATCAAGAAAATCTAGTATAAATATTGCTTGCAAAATTGGCGCTACAGGACTATAATCAAATTAGTTACAGTTTGTTCAAAGTTTCGTTTCCGTGTTTCCGTCGATAATATAATTTAAACTGAAATGAGGGACTTGTTGTGGGAAAGAAAGTTTTGACTAATACATATTTATCCATGCTCTGTGCTGAGCTTGCTATGCTGCTTGACGCAGGTCTTACTGTCAGTGACGGTATTCAGGTTTTAAAAGATGACGAGCCCAGCAGTGATGGCAAGGCGGTACTACAGACCCTAATTGATTGTCTTGAAAAAGGCGAGCCGTTTTCCACTGCACTTAAAACCTCCACTGTATTTCCCCGTTACATGGTCCACATGGTAGAAATCGGAGAACGTACGGGTCGAATTGTCGAGACTTTAACTGCAT
>Ga0209755_10001706_pt1 | contig 32998 bp, 28 predicted proteins | sample TergutCo191P1_FD_187301 | JGI IMG/M metagenome (GOLD analysis project Ga0209755, IMG submission 187301) | Cornitermes sp. P1 segment gut microbial communities from Petit-Saut dam, French Guiana - Co191P1 (SPAdes) (version 2) | ecosystem: Host-associated > Arthropoda: Insects > Digestive system... | reverse complement strand
GCGACCGGGGACGGTCGCCCCTACAGGTATTATCGTTGGAAATTGCCATTTGTACCACCCACCGTGGCTTCGACTCCGCTCAGCCACCGGGACCGTTGCCTGAGCGGAGTCGAAGGCAACATGTGCGCCAAATTGCCATTTGGCGCACATTCCGGCACCATTGTCTGAACCTTGATTTACATGATTAAAGGATTTCCTTGATTAAAAATCAACGTCAAAAACCGGATTATCGGTGATTTTGACGTTTAATCATGTTAATCCTTTAATCAGGCAAATCATGGTTCAGACAATCATCAACACACCGATAAACCCCAATTTCCCGGCCGCTATTAACCGTATTTTCCATTAAACCGGGTGTTGAGCCATAAAATTACCACTTGCCAAGTTCAACCTCCGGCTTTACGACCGATATAAACTTCTTGTCCTCATACATTTCCACAACGTACATCCCTAAACTTAACGCCAGTTCTCTTGCATCGCTTTCTATGTGCAGCCCCGCTACCGCAGAATACAGCGTCTTTCCCTTTAATTCTGTTTTCTCTTCATACTGTCTCATTTTTTTCAATTTCTTCTCAACAAAATTCTGCACAGATTTAATCGACAACTCCGTTTTTACTTCCACCACCATAGCCTCAACCCCATTACCGAGCAGAAGATCAACTTCCACAAGCGGCGTCCCGTTTTGGCGGTAGTATACCTGACGTGCGGACAAACGACTGAAATCATGGCCCAGGTCATTCATCTTTTGCCGGATTCCCGGAACAAGGATTACCTCTACCAAATACCCCAAATTATTACCAAACCGACCCACCCACTTATCTATCTCCCCGGCAAGATTCTTAATTATTTTTTCGGTCTCGGCCCGGCTTTCGGCCAATACGCGCTCCGTCTCAACACGACTTTCGGCCAATACGCGCTCCATATCCTCGCGACGCTTATCACCTTCGGCCATAGACCGTCCTATCCCGGCCAAAATTTCCTGTATTTCTTCGATGCTCGTTGCCATTTTTTATCTCCAATTGACTATTTAACAAAATAATTATAATAAAATATATAAACTATGCCAAAATACCGACCTTACTCTTCTTCCTCTGAACCCGAAAAAAGATAAAAAAGAAAAATCCCGATACGACCAATATATATATAAATATACATTAATTGTACCGGGAATGGGTAAAAAAACAAAAAAGTTTTCAGACGAGGCCGGCGCAGCCGGACAGAAACGCCAAAGACGACAGTACGGCCAAAACGGCCATCATAGCTGTAATGCCAACAGATACCCTCTTCATAATCTCCCTAATATACTATCCGCGCACCGCTTAACGGCGTTTTTTTTTGGCTCTACTCCCATTCTATTTGGTAAATGGTAATTTATCCGGCACATTCATCGGAAACAAAACGATTTTGTAGGGGCGATCGTCCCCGATCGCCCGTGCCGGAATTGCGATATTGCGTTTGATTTGACGTATACCGCAATCCCGGCCTCGCGGGCGGGCACACAGGCCCGCCCCTACGTGGGATTGTTGGGGTATTTTGCGGGATATTGTAATCCATGCATTGGCGGGCGACCGGGGACGGTCGCCCCTACAGGTATTATCGTTGGAAATTTTCATTTGACGCACATTCCGGCGCCATTGTCTGAACCTTGATTTACATGATTAAATGATTTCCTTAATTAAAAATCAACGTCAAAACCCGGATTATTGGTGATTTTGACGTTATCTTTCACAACAACCATAAATGGGTAGGCGTATGGCCCCCGTTAGGGTTATAGGGGAAACAAACGTCAAAAAAAAGGAACAATTGTCTTGACATAGCTGTTTACAATATATTATCTTTATTAAAAAGCTGGATGCACCTTAAATGCATCGAAAAAAATGTCAAAAATATTGAACCGCCTCAGATGTGCCTTAAAACGCATCAGAAAAACTGTCTAAAACTAAACTATTTAGGAGAACTTTATTCATGGCACTCGAGAAAATCCTTAACAACGGGTATTTGTATAACATTTTCGGAAGACTCATTGGGCGGAAAAACAGCGCTGGCAGAACGGGATTCTATAATTTACCGAAAATCGAAGGGCGTAAACTCCGAGTTTTGGACATTGGTTGTGGGCCAGGCAGCAATAGCCAACTTTTTATAGGCACAGAATATTATGGCTTCGATTTCAACAAACAAAATATAACAATGGCAAATGAAAAATACAAGAATTACCCCAATATGCATTTTGTCTGCGCAGACGTGAATGATTATTTCAACGCACAGAATTTGAAACATAACGACTATTTCGATTTGGTATACATGACAGGGGTTATGCACCACCTGACCGACGACGAGCTCAGAAAATGCCTTTCTTCCGTAAAAAACCTTCTGCGTACGCCAAGTCTGGAAATGGCGGAAGATATAGTGGGGGAATTGCGTACCCAAGATGGTGTATTTCTGCCTCAAAATTCAGCATGGTCAAATTTCTTACTAAAACGTGATCGCGGAAAATTTGTGCGAACAGAAGCGGATTACCTCGCACTATTGAAACCGTATTTTCCGAAAATTGAAACAAAAATTTTTACCGACCTGAACCGTATAGGATACCCAATTATAATATTTAATGCAAGAGGTAGATAAAAGTTTTTTTGCATTGGGTGTAGATTTAGTATATTGTAAACTACTATGTTAACATTTCTTTTCCGCAACAACCAAACAACTGCCACCAAAAGGAATTCGCCGCCCTCTCTCAATATGCCCCGCCTCAAAATCCATTAACCGCTTCAACAACTTGCTGGAAATACTATCCGCACCTACACGATGCTCCCTCTCCCCCTTCTCCGTCCCACCTTTGGATATCCCAAGTAAACTCGGCACCGTACGAAACAGAAATATCGGCGGTACAAGAAACGAAAATATGTACGTGGAATAAACCGTCTCAAACCCCGCTATCGCCAGCTTCTTTTTCAACTTACGCATCATATACCTTCTGTAATGCCCCGCATCAGCATCCTCTTTGCTCCATAACAAGGCATACGCCGGAACGGAAATAAATAATACTCCACCGTCAGACATATATGTATTAATATTATACAGGAAATCTATATCATCATCAATATGCTCTATAACATCAAACAACCCGGCCGCAGATATTACCCCCTCTATGAACCCGGCATTCTTCAAATCAGAGTTTATCACATTCGCCAATCCCCTCTTCTTAGCATTCAAACATCCGTAAACACCAGGCTCAACCAAACAAGTCGTAATGCCACTCTCCTCCAGTCCCTTTGATACGAAACCGTTACCGCCGCCAATGTCAAAAAACACGCTGTCTTTCGCGTACCTTTTTACAAGAGCCGTAATACAATTATTCCTGTGTCTGAACCAAAAGCTATTGTCCTCAAGCCTGAAACAAATGTCATTGCCATCAGCGGGATATGATATTTTACCAACATCTCCACTGAAGTATATACCATCTTTTTCAATCAAATTTTTGGCGTAAAAATCAACGATATTCTTTGCCTTGTTGGCTGAGATTGTGTAACTTGTACTATTCATGATCACCTTAAATGCACTTTTATGTGTAAAATATTTAAACTGCTAACTATAAATATAATATATGCAAATATAAAACATAAGTCCAGAATCAGCATCTTCCCTGTATTGGGCGATATATTTGGTTACTCCCAGTGTGATCCCACCAGTGGCAATGCCAAGAGCAATTACAATAAAATTGTTAAGTTGCCCCCAAAGAGCGGTACCGGACGGACCGGCAACTACTGCGATTAATTTAATGGTAATAATACCTGCGATTACACTCGCCAAGGTCGAAAGCGATGTAAACGAGAGCGCTTTTATGATATCGAACTTCATTTTACTGAAAAGTGAAATTGCCATACTCTCTCTCAATCCATCATAATTTGGGACTAACTCTGGAGCGGGAGATCACTCCTACCGCATTTTTCTTCATATAATATAATTTATTGTAACATCGCCGCGCAATTTTTTTTTAGCTATGGTCCAGTTTTTTCAACCTTTTCACTATATCTGCCATATTCTGTGACTATGTAATATAATTTTTAGCTTCAAATTATGACAGTAAGAGGATATGTGTTTTTTATAGTGTCAAATTGGACATGTAGTCAATACGCTGCTTGTGGGAAACTGGTACCTACTCAAAATCCATACTCTCCCTCACAGAATATAAACCGCATCCTGCACCAAAATCCTCTATTACCCGTAACCCTGCACCCTCCTCTTTAATCATTGTAATATTTGACAGATATATCAGTATATCGTTCAAACAGTATAGAATGCATTTCGTCTTTGGTGGTAAATTTGAAAAACAGAAAACCCAACGGCTCAACCATGTAATTTTCTAACAGCGTATCAGGACGCCATAAAATAAATTCGTCAAAAATATACTCCCTAATCATATCTGGTATAATCAACCCTTTTACCCGACCATTTCTATTGCCCATAATCGTTTTATATGCATAAAATAATTTACTTTCACTAATAGGAGGAAAATCGGAGCAATCCAAACCGCAATGGGCTTTAACCTCCCAATAATCCCAATTTATACCAGTAGTCTTTTCTGCAGGAATCATATACAGATTTCCCAATATTCGACGCATCACCTCAATTATATAGGGCTTACCGTCTTTCATTAAATATTGCATGTGCAGTATACCGTCTTTAAGTTTTAGTATAGAACTAATTTTTTCGGCCTGATTCACTAAAAACCACCTAATTGATTCAAAATTATCTGCCGGAAAGGTATCTATTTCCACAAAATAGGGATTGACAAAAGAATATTCATTATTTGTACAAATGGCAGAGACTTTTCCATTTATAATAAAGGTACAACAGGCATGTTGCGTCCCCACAATAAACGGCTCTACTACGATTTTTTTTGCTCTTGACGCTAAAAATGCCGTCCTTACTGCTTCGGCAGCATCTGCATAAGTATCTACACGGGAAACACCTTTTCCTCCAGTTAAGTCTATTGGTTTGACAATAATAGGATATTTTGCCTCATTAAACCAGTTAAGAGCATCAGTCTCATTAAAGAAGTATTCTGCCAAAGGTGTCTGGATTCCATGTTTTTGGGAAAATCGTTTAAAGCGATCTTTGTGGTGCAGGGTTAAGGCATTTTCGTATGTATCATGTCCAGGTAAACCCAGTTTTTCTGCAACGTAAGCAGCAGTAATTACTCCAAAATCATTACAACACGCGCAGATAGCATCAATATCTTCTACCCTTGCCAGCTCCAGTATTTTTTCCTTATCCGAATAATCTGCTGGAATATATTTATCCGCATACTTCTCTCCTGGCAACCTTGGCCGATTCCCAGTTGCAATAACATAATACCCTAACTCTTTTAAGGCTAGTATTTGCCTTATGTCGTTATGGCTGGTATTCATTATCAGTGCTCTTTTACGCGACACCTATCCAGTTCCTTTAATAATGTTATTATACTACTATTCCACTTTCACTATAATAGTAAATTTGAAAAATTAAATTGCTTTCAATTCTACTTTACTACCAATCTCAGCCGATAAATAAGCCGCGTATATAATCCTTATTGTGTCGAACGCCAACTCAAATCCTGATTTAGGTTCTCTGTCTAAGAGAATACATTCCATAAAATCTCGCATTTCATCCGTATAACCCCTAATAATCTCATCTTCCAAGAATGGTTTATTCCAACCGGTCTTAGAGGGCAGCATCTCCGATATGTAAACATCTTTTAGGTTATCTTCATCTAAAAAATAAGTACTCATTAAGTCTGACATCGTTATATTACAATTGATAACAGTATCATTGCAATACAATTCTATGTAGTTCTTACTCCCTCCCAAAAGTGTATCTGTAGCGATAATTATAGCTCTGGACCCATCGGTAAATTCCAAAATAACAGTACCGCAATCCTCTACGTCTATCGGGTTTGCTGCAATATGCCGGTGTTCGTATTCCGACAGGGTTGGTGTAATGCGCCCCATATCAGCTATCACACTTTTTACCTCTATTTCCGTTTTGTGCGCAATTGCTTCCTGATGCTTCAACCATAATATTGCAGACAGGGGATGCGTTCCTGTCCTTATAAATGTTCCACCACCTGTCTTATCCCATTCCCCGGCTACCGGCGAACTTGAACCCTTTAAACTTTCTTCACCTTTGGCGTAGAGTATACGACTTTTTTTCTTACGAATTATTTCGCCAGCTTTCAGAACCGCAGGAGCGTAAACAAAATTCTCGGCATACATGAACTTCTTAGTCGAATGATTGATCACCTGTCTTAACTTTTTAATAGATTCCAATAATCGCTGATACATAACTTGTTTAGAGACTTTTTTACCTATAGGATAGCCATCACCTTCCATCCCAAAATAACCTGTCAGAGGCTTCTCACAGATGACATGTTTATCCGCCAATAGTGCCTTTCCTATCATATCCGCATGGAGATATGGCGGCGTACAAATATCAATCACATCAATTTCTTTATCATTCAATAGGTCATCAAAATCAAATGTATATTTTTCAAAACTAAATCTTTTTTGAGCCTCTTCAAGCTGCTCCCTTCTGCGTGCATGTATCAGTTTAAATCTGAGTGGAATGCCGGAAAACCGCCTCAATGCATTCACATGCAATTCTGCAGCCCGACCAGCACCCGCCATACCTATACAAATTTCACTCTTCATAAACACCCCCTATCACAACCAGCATCATTATTTATTTGTGTCCCCTAATCGCTAATATTTATCTCATCTTTTACAACAAATAACTGCCTACCTTTTACCTGATCAAAGACTCTTCCAACATATAACCCTAAAACCCCTAGTACAAAGAGGATCATACCGCCTACAAACCATATCGAGAATACAGTTGTTGTGTAACCAGGTAATTGGATCATTCCAGTTAATTTCGCAGCCATGTTATAAAATGCCAAAATGAATGAGAACAACGATATAATGAATCCAACTCCGACTGTCCATTTCAGCGGTTTATTACTATTCGAAAGCGTTACGTCCGTTGCCAACCGGAATAATTGCTTCAACGAGTAGGAACTTTTCCCATATAAACGCTTTCCATGCAATACATCTACAATACAAGAACGGAAACCCAAGTACCGAATGAGAGAGCCAAACGAGCGGGCATATTCGCTCATTTTGTTATACTCACTAATTACCTTCTTGTGGTATATTCCAAAATTAGCCACATTGTCTGTGTTTATACCGCTTAGCCAACCGAGTATGATACCGAATGCCCATGAGGTCATCCGTTTCATAATACCGTCTTGCCGCATTGACCTCCGGGCGTAAACGATGTCCCACCCCTCCCCCTGCGCTTTCCGGTAGAGGTTAGGTATTTCATCCGGCCGGTCCTGGAGGTCGCAGTCCATAACCACGACCCACTCTCCTGCGGCGTAGTGCAGCCCGGCGGTAATAGCATAGTGTTGTCCGAAGTTGCGGCTGAGGTTGATGCCCTTTACACGCTTGTCCTTAGCGCACTCGGCGGCAATCGCCGGCCATGACTCGTCAGGCGAGGCGTCGTTCACGAGGACAATCTCGTAGTCCGCCGTGAGGGCGGCCAGATTCTCGTGCAGTTGCCTGACTAATTCGGCTACGATCTTTTCCGCCTTGTAGACGGGTGAGACCACGGAGATGTGCGGGTTACTTCCCGTTATATTCGGCATTATATCTCCGGCATGAAAATTTAGGCTACACGCCCATAGTCATACCTTGAAACGGTTCAATTTTTTACAGTTTTTCCGATGCGTTTAAGATGCATCAAGTCTTTTAATAAAGATAATATATTGTAAACTGCTATGTCAACATTTTTTATCTGTTTTTTACGTTTGTTCTTCCCTGGCAGCCGCAAAGATAACGCGCCGGCATGTTTATGCTGCATAGGTAGACCTCCTACCGACAACACAACCCTATATCAGGTTTGGGGCGTAAAAACCAATATCTATTTTCATCCCAACCCTTCAGTATACACCAATACCTTTAAAATTTTACCGTCACAATTGTCCCCAATGCTATAAGCGTAAGCCCAGCCACCTTCCCAACGGTAAAAGTCTCGTTCAGGATAAATATACCCAAAACAAAGACAAGTGCCGTAGAAAGGCTCATAAACGGATACGCCGTAGTTATCTCTATCTTTGACATCGCAAATACCCAGAAAACAGACGCTATAAACGCAGCAATAAACCCGGATAGTATGAATGGATCGAAAAGCAGTTCCAAATAATGCTTTCCCTTCTGAAAAAGATTACCTTCAATCATCGTCCAGTTAAGCTCATTGATCCTCCATTTCAAAATCATCTGTCCGTAAACAGTAAATATAACTGTGCATGCTACATAAAGGAAATGCATTGAATACCCCATTTTATGGATAAAGTAAATATTTACTTACAGCATAGATTCACTGCCTCATATAATATAGAGTAAAAACTTTGCCTGGCAGTCATTCTTCTGATGTTCTTTTCCGCCTTGTAGACGGGCGAAACCACGGTGCGCAGATTACTTTTCATACTGTTAGTTTCGCTATTTCTTCCGCCGGCAATCCGGTTAATTTCGATATTTTTTCCAACGGCATACCGTCCAGCATTAGTTCTTTGGCGATATCTTTATTTTTCTGCAATGCGTCTGCGAGCTTTTGATCTTTTTCGGCAAGTTCTTTGCTCTGTTTTTCAAAATTTACCTTGTACTCTGCAAGCTTTCTGTCCTTTTCTCCAAACATCCCATCCATTGCCTGCTGGTAATACTCTTCGCGGTCTAACTCATCGCGGGTCTTTTTGTCTGCCGCTACGTATTGCAGTATATTTATGACTTCCTTTAATTCCGGTTCTATTTCTGCCAGTGAAAATTCTTTCATCGTAGTAGTGCCGCCGATAAAATTTGCCTGCTCAAATATTGACAACATCTTCTCCAATTTTGTATTATAGCTTGGTTTTATCTTCAACGCCTGGACAAAATAGGCGCTGTGCGTCAGATGCTCGACGAAATCATCCCTAATTTCCAATTTTTCGCGGGTTCTCAGATCCCAGCAATCCGGGCGCGCCGCAAATGCGGGGGAATCTATAGACAAATCAAAGCCCAAGATATATATAGAGATTATCGGCAGCTTTGAAAGGACGTATTCCGTACCCAAATACCTGCGAAAACGATAGACATCTCCCAAATGCAGCGCTTTCTGTAACTCTATGATGACCCTCTTCTCCCCTTCATCCTTAGTCTTGATTGTCGCCGCAAAATCCATACGGAAAAGCGTTATTTTACTGTTTTCTTCGTTTTTGTACGTATGTTCCTGTATGGCAGGCGCCAGCGAAATAACCTCACAATCCAATATCGTACCCACAAAAAACTTCGCCGCGCGGTCATTCTCGAGAAGCCGCTTGAACGTAACGTCATAGATAGGGTTGGCTATTATCATTCTCAGCTTCGCTTTCCCGCGTTGGCGCTATACCCCCGGCAGAATTATAATTGTTGTTTACGCCGAGTGTTTGTATAAAAATAATAAACGCCTGTGAAATTTGCAACAAATTATGTATATTTTTTCGTTTTATTTAAGGCATCCGGCTTGCGGCAGTCCGAATTTGGGCATAAAATAATATATTTTAGCACAAAATATGCCAACTGCTTTATTGCCGGCAACTCATGCCTCAAAACCCGACCATAACGTCAAAAAATTTCTTGCCTTTATACTCCACCCGCTTAAACTGCGGCTGGCCGGTATTCCCGGTTTTGCGAAAATCAAAAGTAATCAAAAAACCGGTATCTTTATTTTTGCTTTCTAAATAGCCGTAAAGCTGCTCAAAGGCATCCTCGTGGGCGCTTTCCCCATACCACAATTTCAATTCGACTATAAATTGTTCGGTTTTATAATCTACTATAACATCAGTTCTTTCGCCGTCGCGGGTTTCGCTTTCCAAATGGTAAAAACCGCCGCCGTTTAAATACGGCCTTAAATAAGTTATGAAAAGCAGACGGCATTCTCTTTCTAAGAATTTTATATCTTTACCGTTGTATATTTCATAATAATGGTTTGCAAATTTTTCAAGAAATAACGGCATATCAAAACTTTCTTTGCCGGCTACAGAATTGATTGACGAACTTGGAATTATTCTATTGTCCGCTGCCGTTTTTTCGGAAACAAAATAATTCGTAATCCTTACTTCAAAAATTCTGTTATGCACGGCAACAAGCCGGTCTTTTTCTTCCACAATTCCAAACGTAGAAGCCAATTGAATCGCCTGATTGTCAATGTTATAAAGATAATCCCTGTTCCCGACGGTAAGAGCGCGAAGCAATTCTTTTAGGTCTGGACAGCTCTCTATATTTTTAAATATATCGTCAAAGAGAGTGCTTCGCTCAACAAGAATTTTTTTTACCGTTTCCATAACTCCGTTTTTTGTCCAGTCTCTGTTCAGTCCGTTTTCTATATATTGGCAAATTCTGGAGACAAGATAGGGATAGCCGTTTGTGTAATCGCGAATTTCCTGTGCTATAGTTTGTATATCCATTCCTGTTTTGTGGTCATTTTCGTATTCCGCAAGCATTGAGGCGATTTCTTTAACGCTCAATGACATATCGACTTCAAAATCAATCGCTATGTTCCAAGGCGAGTTTATGCGCTTTTCCCCGTCTTGAAGTGTGTGCGTTCCGGCAAGAATCATTTTTGTTTTAAGGTTTTTTATGTCGTAAACACCGGCTAAAATCACGGATTGGAACGTAGCGCCCATTCCTTTGTTTCTTTTGAGGTATTTATCGCGCAACATCCCCAAGAATTTCAAAAATATAAAATTGTTTGACGTTTTATCCACTTCGTCTATCATTAAAACAATTTTTCTGTCTTTACAGGTTTTGTTCAGAAAAGCGTCAAGCGAGTCAAAGCTTTTAACCGATTCATCCGTCCAAATATCGGCACCCGGCAATTCCCTTTCGCCGTAATACTTCGCGCACAAACCAAGAAGCCCCCGGCAAAACGCCTGCGGCGTTTCAAATATCTCGTCGTCCACGCCTTCAAAACTGATTGATATTACAGTATATTCTTCCGGCAAACGCTTTTCAAGCAAGTAGAGCGTCGTGGTTTTTCCATACTGTCTGCCGCGATTTATAGTGAAATACTTTCCTTGTTCCACAAATTGCATTATTTGAGCGATTTTCCCGCTTGTATCCGCCATATAATGCATACCCGGTACGCAAAGGCCCGTTACGTTAAATTCGCGCATATATTCCCCCTGTTCGGTACAGATATAATATTTAATCGTTTCTTCAATAATGCAAATGTAATCATCAAAACCCAACCATAACGTCAAAAATTTTCTTGCCTTTATGCTCCAGGCGCTTAAACTGCGGCTGGCCGGTATTCCCGGTTTTGCGAAAATCAAAAGTAATCAAAAAACCGGTATCTTTATTTTTGCTTTCTAAATAGCCGTAAAGCTGCTCAAAGGCAGCCTCGTGGGCGCTTTCTCCATACCACAATTTCAATTCGACTATAAATTGTTCGGTTTTATAATCTACTACTACGTCCATTCTTTTTATGTCCCGGGTTTCGCTTTCGACATGATAAAAACCCGCCCCGTTAATTAATGGCTTTAAGTATGTCAAAAACAGCATTCGGCACTCTTCTTCAAGGAATTTTTTACCGCTTTCCCGGTAAAGTTCGTAATAATGCTCCGCAAATTTTTCAATGCAAAGCTCCATATTAAATTTGCCGTCTTGTATTATTTCATTGGGGACTACCCTGTCTATGCTGACACCCTTCAATTTTTTTTCTGTTGAAAAATGTTCATAAATAACCGCCTCAAAAATCATGTTGTCTATTGCAACCCGCCCGTTCACGTTTTTCAGAAAACCGAAAGCAAAGCCCAAACCCATAGCGTAATTTGTCGCGCTGTAGGTGTAGCCCTTGCCGTTGATAGTTATGTCGTAAAGCAAATCGGAAAGTTCTTTATTGCTCAAAATGTTTTTGCCAAGGTCGTCAAACAGCAAGTTGGATTCGTTCAATATGAATTTAACCGCATTTTGAACTCCGGATACCGTCCAGTCCTTGTCTAACTTAGTTTCTATGCGCTGACAAATTCGCGAAACAAGATACGGGTAACCGTTGGTATAATTTCTGATTTCCTTTGCTATCGCTTCAATATCCATCGCCGTTTTATGGTCATTTTCGTATTCCGCAAGCATTGAGGCGATTTCTTTAACGCTCAATGACATATCGACTTCAAAATCAATCGCTATGTTCCAAGGCGAGTTTATGCGCTTTTCCCCGTCTTGAAGTGTGTGCGTTCCCGCAAGAATCATTTTTGTTTTAAGGTTTTTTATGTCGTAAACACCGGCTAAAATCACGGATTGAAACGAATAATCCGCTGCTGCATTGCGGCGCAGATATTTGTCTCGTAACATCCCTAAAAACTTCAAAAATATGAAGTTGTTTGAGGATTTATCCACTTCGTCTATCATCAAAACTATTTTTTTGTCACGACAAATTTTAGTTAAGAATTTACTTAGTAAGACGAAATCGGCAACAGAATCATCTTTCCATATTTCGGCATCCGGCAGCCCTTTGAATTCTAAATAATCCGCACATTGATAAAGCAGCCCCCGGCAAAATGCCTGCGGCGTATCAAATATCTCGTCGTCCACGCCTTCAAAACTGATTAATATTACAGTATATTCTTCGGGTAAACGCTTTTCAAGCAAGTAGAGCGTAGTAGTTTTTCCGTACTGCCTGCCGCGATTTATAGTGAAATACTTTCCTTGTTCCACAAATTGCATTATTTGAGCGATTTTCCCGCTTGTATCCGCCATATAATGCATACCCGGTACGCAAAGGCCTGTTACGTTAAATTCGCGCATATATTCCCCCTGTTATGAACTGCCGGCATACACCAGGCAAAATTATAATTGTTGTTTATGCCGGGTTTTTGTATAAAAATAATAACCGCCTGTGAAATTTGCAACAAATTATGTATATTTTTTCGCTCTACTTAAGATATCCGGCCTGCGGTAGCCTGAATTTGGGCATAAAATAATATAATTCAGCACAAAATATACCAACAGCTTTATTGTTGGCAACCTGTGCCTCAGGCCTCCCGGCGGGCAAAGAAGTCCCCTGCTGCCGTAAATATATGCTCCATTTTATTATCGTCTAGCTCGTAAAACAGCGGTAAGCGTACCAATGTGTCTGAAATTTTATCCGTAACGTCCATTTTTGCCGCTGTCCGCCCGAATTTTTGGCCTGCGGGGGAAGAGTGCAGCGGGATGTAATGGAAAACGGATGAGATACCATTTTCCTGTAAAAAGTCTATAAATTTTGTTCGTGTATCCATATCATTCAACAAGATGTAGTACATGTGCGCGTTGCATTTGCAGTGCGGCGGGACAACCGGCCTTCTTATAATGCCTTTTTTTTCATATTCCGCGAAGAAATCGTGGTATTTATTCCATATCTGCATGCGTTTGGCGGCTATTTGTTTGTGATGTTCAAGCTGCGCGTATAAATAGGCGGCGATAATATCACTTGGCAGGTATGAGGATCCCACGTCTATCCAGGTGTATTTATCTACCTGCCCTCTGAAAAATTTTGAGCGGTTGGTCCCTTTTTCCCTTATAATTTCAGCTCTTTCGGCAAATTTTTCGTTGTTGATGATAAGGCATCCGCCCTCGCCGGATATGACGTTCTTTGTTTCATGGAAGCTGTAAGCACCCAGATCGCCGATAGTGCCGAGAGGTTTTGTTTTGTAGCTGGCGCCAAAACCCTGGGCAGCATCTTCAAAGACACACAGGTTATATTTTTGGGCTATAGCCGTTATTTGATCCATCTCGCAGCCGACTCCGGCGTAGTGTACCGGCGCAATGGCTTTTGTTTTTTTTGTAACCGCTTTCTCGATAAGGTTCTCGTCTATATTCATGGTATCGGGCCTTATGTCTACAAAAACCGGTTTCAGGCCCATGAGTGCGTATGCGTTTGCGGTGGAGACGAAAGTGTATGATGGCATTATGACCTCATCTCCGGGTTGCGCGTCTAATAAAATGGCCATCATTTCAAGCGCAGCCGTGCAGGAGTGTGTCAGCAGTATTTTTCTGTTTATGCTTTTTAAGAACCACTCGCCGCACAATTTTGTATAGTAGCCGTCCCCGGAGATTTTACCCCTCTCGATGGAGTCAACTATATTCTCGATCTCTTTTCCGGATCTGTAAGGCTTATTGAAACCTATCGGCATAGACTCCACCCTCCTTGCGGGTTTCTGGTTTTCCAATTTAAGTAATCCTGAATAGCCCGAGTGAATACTCTAAGTAGCGGTACAGCATCATATTGGAATAATCGGCCCACTGCTCCCTCCCTCCGGTTACAGATAGTGCCAACCCCACCAATATAGTTACTGTAAGCAGCGTATATACTACTTTCAGACGGGTCTTGGCTGATAGTTTTTCGGCAGAGGAGGCAACGCAGAAATAATAGGCGCAAAATAAAGACGGCAGGATAAATAATATCCGGTAGTCAAACACATAATAGCCATGAAAGCCTAAGGTGGAAGTAAACAATATCATAACGGTGGCTGCAAGCAAGAGGGCAGATAACAGAAGAAACGCTTTAGGCCTCTCTTTGATGAATATATTTCTAAAGAAGTAAATCAGGCAGAGCACTATCGGAAAGTTTATCAGCCCGCTGCCTCTCTGGTTGTACGCCATATACCCCGTTACCATAATATTACTCTTTGGCAGAGATTCGACATATGGGTAGATAAGCGAGTATTGGTTAGGGTGAAAGAGGTAGAATGCAAGTGTTCTGAACGCTTTGGCTATTGTCCCTATCGGGTCTGTGCCGGGCGCAGTATTGTTGGTAACCGTCAGGGTATAAATCCCGCCGAATTCAAATATAGATTCAAACCGCACGTAATTGTACCAGCAAATGGGAATAGCGACCATTATGTAGGGTACAAAAAGGAACGCCAGCAATTTCCACGAGCGGTATTTCCACAGTATAACCGGAACCATAAGCGATATGAAAAGCATATTAGGCCTGCAGCCTACAGTCAACGCCAGGCACAGGCAGGCAAAAAATAGTTTCAAGTGATTAATTTTTTCGTTCTCTACAGACTTGAGCAACAACAGGATTCCGGCGATCGCGAACATAAGTCCTGCCACTTGAATTAGTGTGGTAAATGATGGCAACCTAAGTACCACATAGAAGGCGCCGGCGAAAAATAATGTTGGAAGGGCCAGCAAATAAAATAAAAATCTGGAATCGGGCATGTACTTTTTGACGCAAAAACGCCAAAGCATAGCCAGTAAAACTATGGCGATCGCACAGAATAGGAATACTCCCGCCTCGTATGATAGATATTCTCCGGTAACAAGTTTGTATGGAACGTACAAAAGCACTGCCGGGAGCGGGCCATAATATAGGTAAAATTTTCCCTTGTACCAAGAAGCGTCCAGTAACAAATCAGGATCACGGTCTGAACCGTTCATAACATTATGAACCCGGTATTTGAAATCATACGGTCGCTCTGCATTAAGCAGCTTTTCCGGTTTTCCGTAATCTAAGTACGTCCTCCCAGCGATGAACGCGTCAACCAAAAGTTGGTTGTACTGAAACATACCTTCACTCATAACGGTTTTTTTGTCTGCTGGTTGTGACGTATAGGCACACATCCAAGAGAAAATGATCAGCAGGAGAACCGTAAACGCATAGATAAGTTTCTGTCTACCGCTTGCCGCATCGAATTTGTACTCAAACAGGTAGTAAGAGGTTTTGGCACGGAGCTCTTTATTGGCGCATAGTATTACAGCGAGGATCAGAAGCGACAGGACGATGAGCCGCAGTCCGCTGAAGTAGAATGGTATCTGCTGGTTTACCGCTATCTTGACCAGTTCCGGCGGCGGTACGGTGTTATCGGCGGACTTGCGGAAGAATACATGCAGGGTCGAGACCGTCCCGTTGGGATGGATTGCGGCGTAGTTTTCGTGCGGCAGGTATTTGTAGAGTGTTTTTTCGTAGGCACGGGTACTTTCTTCGTCGTACCATTGTATGATCACATTTGTTTTTTCGTGACTTAGAAAGTCAAGGCTGACAAACACCGATGTGATTTTTCTGTTGATGTTCTCGAACATTATCCCGGTCAGGCCGCCCAGCTGCTCCGTCTCCTGCAGTTTCGCCACAGTACCGTCGGATGTCAGGATGGTGGCAGGGTCATCCGGCGCGAGTCCCATTGTATAAAGTTCCGGGCCGGCGAATAGTTTCAGGTATGACTGGTAGTTGAAGACGGTGGCTTCGAGGGCGAGCGCGGCCAGCGCGGCGATGCCGATGGCCGGGAGGAGCAGCCTTTTGCGCGGCGGGGCGTTTTTGGTTTTCTTCTTGCCCGTGCCTGCCCCGCGGGACGTTATCAGGCCATAGAGCGCGAAGGCTCCGTAAACGGCAAGAGGCGTAAGGATTAAAATTACCAAAATGTCCAAACCGCGTATCATATCTGCAATAGTAGAGCTGTCCACGTAATATCCTTAATATTAATAAGTTAACCAAGATTGTGCAATTACTTAAACTTATTTATAGATTCTACGATTAAATATTATACCTGTGCCGTCCGGCAGCATCACGGCTGTCGTGCAGCCACACCGCGGTATGGGTATAATATTTAACCATGTCTTCAATAATATAATTTATGCGCTTTTTCTGCACAAGCATATTTTGCTTTTTCCCTATGTAATCCTGAATATCCCAAGAGAATACTCCAGATAGCGGTACAGCAGCGTATTGGAATATTCGGCGCTCTGAATACGGTCCATCCCTCCCGTTACAAAGAGTAACAGGCCTGCAAATATAGTTACTGCAAGCAGTACGTATACAATTTTCATGCGAAGCTTAAATGGCAGTTCCCCGATGGTGGTCCCACAGAAATAATACGCACAAAATAATGACGGCAGGATAACAAAAATCCCAAAATCAAATAAATACCTGCCGACAACACCAGACATAAACGAATAGAGTATTATTATAAGCATAGCTATAACTAAAAGGACAGATAGCACCGGAAACGCTTTAGGCTTATCTTTTGTGAATATATTTTTAAAAAAGTAAAACAGACAGAGTACTATCGGGAAATTTATCAGTCCGCTATTGGAATGGTTATACAGGAAGTAACCGGATGCCATAATATTGTTTCGCGAAAAACATTCAACATAGGGAAAGACAAGCGAGTACTGATTCGGGTAGAAAAGATAGTACGCAAATGTTCTGAACGCTCTTGCAATTTGCCCTATCGGATCTAAGTAGCCATACGCCATTACGTTGAAAGCAGTGAGATTGTATTTCGCACCGAATTCAAATATAGATTCAAAGCGTACGTAATTGTACCAGCAAATGGGAATCGCAACCATTATGTAGGGTACAAAAATGAACGCCAGCAATTTCCACGAGCGATACTTCCAAAGAACAACCGGTACGAGAAGAGATGCGAAAATCATATTGGGGCGGCAGCCAACAACTAATGCCAGGCACAGGCAGGCAAAAAATAGCTTCAACCGGTTTATCTTTTCATTTTCAACAGACTTGAGTAACAGCAAGATTCCAGCCACGGTAAACATAACGCCTGCAGATTGAACCAACGTGTAAAATGATGGGATTCTCAGTACTGCAAAGAAACCACTTGCGAAAAATAGAGCCAAAAAGGCAAGTAAATAAAACAAAAATCTGGAATCAGGCATATACTTTTTGACGCAAAAACGCCAAAGCATCGCCAGTAAAACTATGGCGATCGCACAGAATAGGAATACCCCCGCCTCATACGAGAGATAATCTCCGGTAACAATTTTGTACGGAACATACAGAAGTACTGCCGGAACAAAACCGAAATATGAATAAAATTTCCCCTTGTACCAGGCGCAGTCCCACAACAAGTCAGGGTCGCGGTCTGAACCGTTCATAACATTATGAACCCGGTATTTGAAATCATACGGGCGCTCTGCATTGAGCAGCTTTTCCGGTTTCCCGTAATCTAAGTACGTCCTCCCAGCGATAAACGCGTCAACCAGAAGTTTATTATACTGATCTCTTCCATTTTCCATCGCAGATCTCTCATCTGCTGGTTGTGACGTATAGGCACACATCCAAGAGAAAATGATCAGCAGGAGAACCGTAAACGCATAGATAAGTTTCTGTCTACCGCTTGCCGCATCGAATTTGTACTCAAACAGATAGTAAGAGGTTTTGGCACGGAGCTCTTTATTGGCGCAGAGTATTATCGCGAGGATCAGAAGCGACAGGATGATGAGCCGCAGTCCGCTGAAGTAGAATGGTATCTGCTGGTTTACCGCTATCTTGACCAGTTCCGGCGGCGGGACGGTGTTATCGGCGGACTTACGGAAAAATACATGCAAGGTTGAAACATTTCCGCGGGGGTGGATTGCGGCGTGGTTTTCGTGCGGCAGGTATTTGTAGAGTGTTTTTTCGTAGGCACGGGTACTTTCTTCGTCGTACCATTGTATGATCACATTTGTCTTTTCGTGACTTAGAAAGTCAAGGCTGACAAACACCGATGTGATCTTTCTGTTGATGTTCTCGAACATTATCCCGGTCAGGCCGCCCAGCTGCTCCGTCTCCTGCAGTTTCGCCACAGTACCGTCGGATGTCAGGATGGTGGCAGGGTCATCCGGCGCGAGTCCCATTGTATAAAGTTCCGGGCCGGCGAATAGTTTCAGGTATGACTGGTAGTTGAAGACGGTGGCTTCGAGGGCGAGCGCGGCCAGCGCGGCGATGCCGATGGCCGGGAGGAGCAGTCTTTTGCGCGGCGGGGCGTTTTTGGTTTTCTTCTTGCCCGTGCCTGCCCCGCGGGGCTTTATCAGGCCGTAGAGCGCGAAGGCTCCGTAAACGGCGAAAAGGAGCATGAGCGTAACGGCGGCGCCGTTGAACCACTTTATTAACAACCCTATTTCCTGACTTGACATAGCCACCTATCTTTGGATATTAATGTTAATATTTTACCACTTACCCAGCGCTGGGAGTAGTCAGTTGCTGAGTTTCAGGACTTCATCGACCGTAAGTTCAGTTACAATCGCGATTTCCTCGACGGGTCTACCCAATTCCTTAAGTTTTTTCGCGATTTTTATCGCTTTTTCCATCGCTTTTTCTTCCCCCCGTACTTCGAGGGCGATGTCCATGCTCCACTCGGAAGTACGCATATTAACCACCTTTCAGTTACCCGGTGCCACGGGATAGTTAGCTATCGAGTTTCAGGACTTCATCGACCGTCAGACCGGTAACCTCAACGATAGAATTTACATCGTCCCCCCGATCTTTCATCTTTTTCGCGATTTCCATCGCTTTTTCCATCGCTTTTTCTTCCCCCCGTACTTCGAGGGCGATGTCCATGTTCCACTCGGAAATAAGCATATTAACAACCTCCTGTTTATGTTTGGCCAAAAACTCTTTCAGCACGTTTTGGTTGATGCAGTCAATAACCGCTTTGGCGATGGCCTCTTCCAGGCCCATCGCCTTGCGGTATTCACGTATCATATTAATGAATATACTATATTCATGCACGGCCGCGCAACTCTTAACGATATTTTCATTGTGGCCGTGGTTGATATTATACATCGTTACGGTGAGTTCGAGGTCAATAATCCCGTCGCTCTGGTCATCCTGCGGTTTAGCCGGGATGAACATTTCGGAGAGCCGGAGTACCTGCTTTCCATCGGGCATTTCGTCCGGGCCATTGTAAAGGACGATGAATTTGGGGCGCTGCAGCGGAAACCCCTTCTCGCTGTACTCTTTTTTTATGTCGTTCAGCCTTTTATAGGTCTCGGCAATGTACTGTAACATCCTGTATGGCATGGCGTTACAGATTGTGGACTGATGCTCGATTAATACGATAAGCCTGTCATCTAAAAGGAATGAGACGTCGTTGACCCTGCCTTTGGTAAGAGCGTATTCTATAGTTTTGAACTCAACCTTTGTGCCGGGGCCGTAGTGTGTCCCGGCAAATGTATTCGCTGCGGAAATCGCGGCATCGGGATTGTCTTCGATCAGCATCGCGAAGACCCTGCTTTTGAATTGCCGGTCGGGGTTTATGCCTGATTTAATATTTTCGTCCATTTTAAGGCGTCTCTGTCCGTCAAAAAAATTCCTGATAAAGCGCGTTGACCGCCTTTTTCTCGTCTGAGGCGTCTATGCCGAAAATCATGCTGATTTCGCTTGACCCCTGGTTTGCCATTTTTATGTTTACCCCCGCTTTCGACAGCGCCCCGGCCGCCTGGGCGAGCACGCCTACCTTGCGGACCAGCCCCTCCCCCACTACCGAGACGAGCGCGATGCCGAACTCGGTGCTCACCTCGTCGGGGGCCAGCTTGTCGTCGAAGGCGCGGATGATGTTGTTGACCGTTTCGGGCTTCAGCTGGCCCTGGTCGAGGATGACGGAGACGTTGTCTACGCCGGACGGGCAGTGCTCGTAGGAGAGGTTCATCTCCTCGAATATGGAGAGCAGGCGGCGCCCGAACCCTTTTTCGCGGTTCATGAGGAACTTTTGGAGCGTGAAGCTGCAGTACCCGCCGCCGGAGGCCACGCCTACGACGTCGCGCTCGTCAGGGAGGCGCTCGGAAACAATGAGGGTGCCGCTGTTGGCGATGTTGTTGGTATTGCGCAGGCGGATAGGGATTTTTTTCCGCATTACCGGCCTGACCGCCTCCTCGTGGAGTACGTTGAACCCGATATATGAGAGCTCGCGCATTTCCTTATATGTAAGGGCGGATATCTGCGCGGGCGAGTCTACCATGTGGGGGTGGGCGCAGAAGATGCCGTCTACGTCGGTCCAGTTCTCGTACTCCGCGGCGTCTACCGCTTCGGCGAGGATGGCGCCGGTGAGGTCGGACCCGCCGCGGCTGAAGGTTGCGACGTCGCCGTCGGCGGTGTAGCCGAAGAATCCGGGGAAGACGGCGATTTCGCCGGCGCAAATGCCTTTAAGTTCCGACAGGTTCGCCGCGGCCTCGGGCAGCGGCTGGGCGTCGCCGAAAGTGGGGGTGACGAACAGGCCGGCGTCTTTGGGGTTGACGTACCTGGCCCTAAAGCCGGCGGAGTTCAGGTATTCGGCGAAGATCCGGGAGTTGAGGTCCTCCCCCGCGGCTACTACGAGGTCCCTGAACTTGCCGGGGTGGTTCGCGGGCGAGCAGAGGCGGCTGTCGAGGTCGCCCAGGGCGGCGTCGATAGCCGCCTTAGCCATGCCGAGGGGCTCGTAGATTGCGGCGAACCGGGCCTTTACCGCGGCGAGCGGCTCCGCGTAGTCCTGCCTGTTGAGGGCCTTGTCTACGGCGGCGAGGAGGAGGTCGGTAACCTTGGCGTCGGAGGCCGCCGCCTTGCCCGGGGCCGAGAGGACGACACAGCGGCGGTTCGCGTCCATCCTCAGGATCCTTACGATCTGCTCTATTCTCTCCTTTGAAGCGACGGAGCTGCCGCCAAACTTGCAAACGATTAAACCCATGTTAATACTCCAGTTACATCAATTCACCTAAAGTTATTTGCAATATACCCTTTACACGCGCACAAAAAAATGCTGCGAATATCATTTTTTTATTGAAAAAAGCGTGCCAATATAGTAAAATTATATTCAGCATGTATATTTTTCAAGTGCTAGTTCAAATATACATTATGGGATATTTGGAACGGGGGGAAAAAATAATATGGCTGCAACTGCCACAATAGCGAGCACTACCGCCGGTAAGGAAAAGGACGCCGCATCCGCCGCCTATCGCATGGTCGCGGATGACGGTGCTTTGGCGCTTTATCTGAAAGAGATCAGCAGGTACAAGGCGCTGCCCATCGAGGAGGAGGCGAAGCTGGCGATCAAAATCCGCTGCGGCGACCGCCAGGCCCTCGACAAACTCGTCAAGTCCAACCTGCGCTTCGTCGTGAGCGTCAGCCGCAACTACCAGAATCAGGGGCTGCCGCTGATCGACCTCATAAACGAGGGCAATTTGGGCCTCATCCGCGCCGCCAAGCGGTTCGACGAGAAGAAAAACTTCAAGTTCATATCCTACGCGGTTTGGTGGATACGCCAGGCGATTTTGCAGGCACTGGCCGAGCAGTCGCGCATCGTGAAGCTGCCGCTCAACCGCGTCGGCGCCATCCACAAGATCGGGATGGTCCAGAGCAAGCTGGAGCAACGGTTCAGCCGCAACCCCAACGTCGAGGAGATCGCCGAGGAGCTCAAGATTGACTCTCAGGACGTGCAGGAAGCAATAAAGATCGGCAACAGCCACTTCTCGCTCGACGCGCCGCTGCAGAACGGCGACGACTCGAAACTGCTCGACCTCCTGCAGGACGACCGCGCCGAGAGCCCCGACGAGGGCGTTATGAGCATATCGCTGCATTCTGAGGTTGACCAGGTCCTCGAAGCCCTCTCCGACAGGGAACGTGAGGTCGTGAAGCTCTACTTCGGTATCGGCGAAGAAACCGCGTACACGCTGGAGGAGATCGGGATACGGTTCAACCTCACACGGGAGCGCGTAAGGCAGATAAAGGAAAAAGCGCTAAAGCGCCTCAAGCACAGCTCGCGGACGCGGCGGCTGAACCTGTTCAGGAAATTTGATGACATATAGGGTTATCCTGATCATCGCCGCGGTTGCCTCTGCCTGCGCCGCGGATATCCTGCTGTTCCCCGGTCCCACAAAATCCGTCAGCGCGGAAACTATGCCGTACTGGCAGATGCTGCACACCGGAGTTGAGAGGGACACATTTTACATGCGGGGGCGGTTCGGGGTCGATTTCCCCATTGCCAGGTATCAGTGGGATGAGGACAGCAAGGCCCCCCGGCGGATACTATTCGGCATAAACGCGGCCGCGCACATCAATATGCGCCCGGCCGCCGGCATGCGGTTCCCGGTCGATAATCTATACGCCGTCCTGGCGCTTAACTTCTCCGGCGGCATTACTGAGTCCCTAACGTGGCGCCTCTACCCTGTCTACCACGTTTCCGCACACCTTGCGGACGGCTACCCCTCCGACATCCTGAAATCCGGTGTGCGCCCGGTATCGAGCGAGATGGTTAGGGGTGAGATGTACTGGAAGCCGCTTGGCGATATGCTGGAACTGGGCGCGGGGGCCGGGTGGTACTACCACGTTTGCGCCCAGAAGGAACTGCTCTACCGCGCCGATTTGTCAATACTCCTCACACCGGCAATCCCTCTGCTAAACGTAAGAAACCTTCAGCCGTTCGTGCTGATTCGCGCCGAGAATGTTTATCAGGGCAAAAACTATCAAGGTTTCGACACCTCTGCCGGGCTCCTCGCCACCGCCGGCAAGCGCGGGTTCGGCCTCTCTCTGCGCTGCTTCAACCGTCTCCACAGCAGTTATTACTTTGAAGAGCGCGAGAAAGGCTGGGGTGCGGAGTATATGTTTATTTACTGACCCGCACCGGCTCAAATTTTTTTTCAAAAAAAAATGTTGATTTTCCCGGCACAATCTATATTGTATAATAGGAGTAGTATATTTGCGGCATTCAACGCCGTGCTTATCGACTTGCGTATCCGAAAGCGGATGCATTTTGACCGGGGGGAGGGCTTGTGGAAACAATATTTGTCGTAGACGACAGCGATGTTAACCTTACCATGGCCAAGCAGGCTTTGGGCGACAGCTACCGGGTGTTCACGCTCCCGTCGGCCGCCAAAATGTTCGCGCTGCTCGAAAAGGTCATGCCGGACCTGATCCTTTTGGACATCCGGATGCCGGAGATGGACGGTTTCGCGGCGCTTGAGAAGCTGTCGATGGACAAGCGGGCGGCCGAGATACCGGTCATGTTCCTGACGGCCTCAAGCGACGCCGAGTCGGAGATCAGGGGGTTCGAGATGGGGGCGGTGGACTTCATCACCAAGCCGTTCTCCGAGCCGGTGCTGCGGCGGCGCGTGGAGACGCACCTGCGGGTTGACGAACTGATCAAGCGGCGCACCCAGCGCCTCGAACGGCTGAAGAACGGGATCATCTCCGTTCTCGCCGACATCGTAGAGTGCCGCGACGAGAACACCGGCGGCCACATCGAGCGCACCTCGCGCTGTATCCGCATACTCATAGAGGCCATGATAGCCAACGGCGTATACGCCGACGAGATGGCCGGCTGGAACTTGGACGCGATCGTCGCCTCGGCGCGCCTGCACGACGTGGGGAAGATCGCCATCTCCGACATGATACTGAACAAGCCCGGGCGGCTGACCCCCGAAGAGTTCGTCACCATCAAGACCCATGTGCGCGAGGGCGAGCAGATCATAGACAAGATCATGGCCAAAACCGGCGAGGAAGAGTTTTTGCAGAACGCCAGAACGTTCTGCAGCTACCACCACGAGCATTGGGACGGTTCCGGCTACCCATACGGGTTAAAGGAGCTTGATATCCCGCTATTCGGCCGCATCATGGCTATTGTAGACGTATACGACGCGCTCGTCTCCGAACGCCCTTACAAAAAACCGTTCACGAGCGATGTAGCCGTGAATATAATTATGCAGGAGTCAGGCAAGCACTTCGACCCAAAGATCGCGGAGGTATTCTTTCTGGAACGGGACAACTTCAAATCCACGTCGGACAGCAGCGCCAAAGAAGGGGGCTGACATTGCCGTTACTAAGCCGCTTGAAAAACGCAACATTGACGCTGCAGACGTTATTTGTAATAACGGCGTTCGCGCTCATGGTCGTCTCGAGTTACCTCTTCGTCAACGCCATAGAGCGCAAGAACCTCAGGCACGCAGCCGAATCCACGCTCTCTTTCATGCAGATGAAGATAGAGGCCGACCTGCGGGAGTCGGAGACGCTGATGTCTTCCATTTCGTACTCCGTACTTGAGAAGATCAACACGAGCGGCTCCCCCCAGGAGATACAAGACTACATCAATTTTATCTGGAAGTCCGTTATCGCGAGCAACGGCCACAACCTTAACTTCAGCGGTTTATGCGGGCTGTTCCACGTTTTTGAAAACACTTTCATGTGCGACGACGAATGGGTTGCGCCAAGCGCCTACGACGCCAGAGAGCGCCCCTGGTATCAGGCGGCCGTGGCGGGGAAAGGCGATATCGTCCTGACCGACCCGTTTATAAGCGCGCGCGATTCCTCCTACATCGTAATGCACACGCGCCAGATAATGGGAGACGACGGCAAAGCGCTAGCAACCATCAATCTTGACATCCAGCTCTCGGCCATGGCCAAGTACATCGTAAACATCGGCCTCACTAAAAACAGCTATGGCATCATGCTCGACCGCAACTACCACATTATCGCCCACCCCGACCCCAATATGATCATGCAAAGAATGAGCAAGACGCGGGGTTCTATGGCCCAGCTCGAACCCGACCTCATGCGCGACAGAAAGCTCTCTGAGCGCAACGTGACAAACCGGCACGGCGAAAAGGTCATCGTATTCGTGCAAACCATGAGCAACGGCTGGAGCGTAGGCATTATGATCCCCAAGAGTATCTACTACCGGGACACGAGAAACATGGCGTTTTTCCTGATACTCCTGGGCGCGCTTCTGGCCGCGATCCTCAACCTCATCCTGCTGCGCATCGCGCAGGCGAAGCGTAAGTCGGACCAGTTTACGGAGGTGATGTTCAGTTCCATGCCGCTGGCCTGCCACATGTGGAACAGCAAAGGGGAGGTAGTCTTCTGCAACGACGAAGCCGTGCGGATGTACGGCATGGCCGACAAGAAAGACCTCATAGATAACTTCATCCTCACCATGCCCGATTTCCAGCCGGACGGCAAGCCTTCGCGGGATACGGCCTTTAAGTATCTGGAGAGCGCGATTGCGGAGGGCATCCAGCGCTTCGAGTGGATACACAAAAACCGCTCCGGCACGATGATACCCACCGAGGTTACGCTGGTTCCCACCGTGTACAACGACGAACCCGTGGGGCTCGCCTACGTTCAGGACATACGCGAACAGAAAGCCGCCCTCACGAAAATGCGCGAGGCCGACGAACGCACCCAGCTTATGCTCGACGCAACGCCGCTGTGCGCGAACTTCTGGGACAAGAAGCTCAACAATGTGGACTGTAACCAGGAGGCGGTAAGGCTGTTTGGCCTGTCGAGCAAAAAAGAGTATTTGGATAAATTTTACGACCTCTCGCCCGAGTACCAGCCCGACGGCAGGCCCTCGAAAGAGAAAGCCATCGAGTGTGTAGAACAGGCTTTCTCGGAGGGGTACCTCCGCTGCGACTGGCTCCACCGCAAATTCAACGGCGAACTCATCCCCTGCCAGGTTACCCTTGTGCGCATGCACTACAAGAACGACTATGTAGTGGCCGGCTACACGCACGACCTGCGCGAGCTCAACGCGGCCATAGAGAAGATGCGCGAGGCCGACGAGCGCTCTCTCATGATGCTCGACGCCGCGCCGCTCACCATCACGCTCTGGGATCAAAACGGCGGGCTCATAGACTTCAATATGGAAGCGGTGCGCATTATAGGCGTGAGCAGCAAGCAGGAGTACCGCGACAATTTCTGGAACACGACGCCCGAGTACCAGCCCGACGGCGAGAAATCTGTTGATAAGTTCCAGCGGTTCTTCCAAAGAGCGTTTGGGGAGGGCACGGCCAAGGAGATATGGCATCAAAACACGATTAACGGGGAGCTGGTGCCGTTTGACGTGGTAGGCACCCGCGTGAAGTACAAAAGCCAGGACATTATAATAATAAGCGCCCGCGACCTGCGCGAGATCAACGCCGCCAACGCCAAAATGCGCGAGACCGACGAACGCGCGAAAATCATGCTCGACGCCACGCCCGTAAGCTGCACGCTGTACGACGAAAACTTCAAGGTAATAGACTGCAATCAGGAGGCCTTCAAACTGCTCGGGATATCGAACAGGAAGGAGTACCTCAACAACGCATACAAATACTCGCCGGAGTGCCAGCCCGACGGGAGCCCGTCCGACGAGAAAGCCCTTGAATACTTCAAAAAAGGTATCAACGACGGCTACTGCCGCTTCGAATGGACGCACATAAGCTCCAGCGGCGAGCCGGTGCCTGTGGAGGTAACGCTTGTACGCGTCAAGCTCGGCGGCACGTATGCGGTAGCCGCCTACTCGCGGGACCTGCGCGAACTCAAGGCGATGATCAAGGAGATGAACAGGGCCGAGGTAGCCGAGGAGAGCAACAAGGCAAAGAGCCGCTTCCTCGCCACGATGAGCCACGAAATACGCACGCCCATGAACGTCATACTTGGCGTAACGGAAATACAGCTGCAGGACGAAACGATCTCGCCGGCCATACGCGAGGCGTTCGTGCAGATCTACAACTCCGGCGACATCCTGCTCGGCATTATCAACGATATCCTCGACCTCTCCAAAATAGAGGCCGAGAAGATGGAGTTCACGCCGGTAAAGTACGATCTCGCGAGCCTCATCAACGACACCGCGCACCTCAACATGATGCGCAACAGCAAGCCGATAACCTTCGAGCTCAACGTAGACGAAAACGTGCCGGCCAACCTCTTCGGCGACGAGCTGCGCATAAAGCAGATCCTCAACAACCTGCTCTCAAACGCATTTAAATTTACGGATACCGGCACCATAAAACTCAACGTCTCGGTAGAAGAGAGGCCCGACGACAACTCAGGGAACGATTCCACGCTGGTCCTTACCGTCTCCGACACCGGCCAGGGCATGACCCCTGAGCAGGTCAACCGGCTCTTCACCGAGTACACGCGCTTCAACCTCGAGGTCAACCGCAACGTAGAGGGCACCGGCCTTGGCATGAACATAACGCGCCGCCTTATCAGCATGATGAACGGCAAGATCACGGTAGACAGCGAGGTCGGCAAAGGCACCACCGTATCCGTGCGCCTGCCGCAAAAGTGCGTAGGCAGCGAGCGCATAGGCAAGGACCTCGCCGAGAACCTGCGCAGGTTCCGCGTGCAAAGCACCACCGGCTCGCGCGCGCAAATCACGCGCGAATACATGCCCTACGGCAAAGTTCTGGTAGTAGACGACGTAGAGTCGAACCTGTACGTGGCCAAGGGCCTGATGATCCCCTATGGCCTCACCGTCGATATCGCTACCAACGGCTTCGAGGCGGTAGACAAAATAAAATCCGGCGAAACGTACGATATCATCTTCATGGACCACATGATGCCCAAGATGGACGGCATAGAGGCGGCCAGGGAGATCCGCATGCTCGGCTACAAACTCCCGATAGTCGCCCTTACCGCAAACGCGGTGGTAGGCCAGGCCGACATCTTCTTGAAAAACGGTTTCGATGACTTCATCTCAAAACCTATCGACATCCGCCAGATGAACTCCGTGCTAAACAGGTACGTCCGCGACAAGCAGGCGCCCGAAACCATAGAAAAAGCGCGCAAGGAGAACGACGCCGTCTCCGCCGCAAAAGTACAGAAGACGCCGGCGGATATAGTAGCCCTCACGCCCGAACTGCTCGCGATCTTCGTGCGCGACGCCAAACGGGTGCTGCCGTCGTTGCAAACAGCCGCCCAAAACATCGCCAAAATGCCGGAAGACGAATTGCGCCTCTTCACGACAAACGTCCACGGAATGAAGTCCGCGCTGGCAAACATCGGGGAAAAGGACCTGTCGCAAATGGCGCTCACGCTCGAAAAGGCGGGGAAAGCCCAAGATAAGCGCACCATTAAAAACCATTTGGAAAAATTCATTACTGCCCTGCTTGAGGTAACCGAAAAATCGGAGGCCGGAAGCAAAGCCGGAAAGCACGTATCTGACACGGACGAAGACCCGGAATACCTCAAGGGGCAGATGCGGGTTATTGCCGCCGCCTGCAACGAGTACGATGAAAAAAAGGCGATGGCCGCGCTAAACGGTTTGAAAAAAATGAATTGGACGGAGGAGACCGCGGAAGAGCTGGAGAAGATTTCGGCGCTGCTGCTGCATAGCGAATTTGATGATGTGGCGAAAATTGCGAACAGGTTATCGTAATATACGGTGGTTATTTACCGATCCCCGGCAAAAAACGCGGCCGTCCGCGCCGCCTCCAGAAACTTCAGAAACCCCGGGTCCTGATAGTCCGTGTAAGTCCACGAAAAGAACCGGTAGCGCCCCTTGCGGTAGTGCAGCGTGACCTCCCCGAATATCCCGTCTCCCAGGTATAACCTGTGAAAAAAATCCTTGGTGGACGCCAAAACGAACTTATCCGCCGACAGATACCCTGGGTCGATGTTGACCGCCCGCCGCGCCCCGTCCGCGAACCGCATCTCCATCTCATTGGTATGTATTTTCACCCCCGGAAGCCGCGCCCGGTCGCAGAATCCCTTGAAAATAACGTAATATTTAAGGAGCCGCGCCCCCATCTCCCCCTCATAGTAGTCCGACCACGAGAACTCAATTGGCCCATACGACGCCTCCACCTCCCCGTACTCCGCCGTAAGCGCGTCAATAGCCGCCCCTAACTCAAACCCGGGCCGGTACATAACCGCCGCGAACAGCTTAACATCCTGTGGTTTCTTAATTTCGCCCATAATGATTAATATACTTAAAAATTTGCACATACGCCATACCAAAAATTATATTAATCAATCCGGTAAATTTTGTAACTATCTTAATATTTGACAAGGAGGCTACTGCGATTTATGAATATCGTGGTATGTATCAAGCAAGTCCCCGGTACAACTCAGGTGAAAATCAACCCTGAGACCGGGACATTGATCCGCGACGGGGTGGAGGCTGTGGTCAACCCGTTCGACGAGTATGCCATTGAGGAGGCTATTCGTATCCGGGAGAAGGTTGGCGGCACTGTGACGGTGGTCACGATGGGGCCCCCGCAGGCCGACGCGGCGCTGCGGTCGGCGATATCGGTCGGCGCCGACGAGGGCGTGCTCGTTTCGGACCGCGCGTTTGCCGGTTCCGACACGTGGGCGACGTCGTACACGCTCACGGGCGCGATAAGGGCGCTTATTAAGGAGAAGGGCAAGATCGACCTGATCATCTGCGGCAAGCAGGCGATAGACGGCGACACGGCCCAGGTCGGCCCGGGCGTCGCCGAGATGCTCGACATCCCCTTTGTGGCGTGGGTCCGCAAGGTCGAGGAGGTTACCGATTCGTCCATCAAGGTCGAGAGGCTGATGGAGTACGGGTACGACGTGGTTGAGATGCCGCTTCCGGGGCTCATCACGGTCGTAAAGGAGATCAACGAGCCGCGCCTCGCGTCGCTCAAGGGCAAGATGAAGGCCAAGAGCGCCGTCATAAAGGCGCTCAACACCTCCAACATGGAACTGGACCCCGAGCGCATCGGCCTCAAGGGCTCCCCCACCCAGGTCTTCCGCTCGTTCGTGCCGGAGCGCAAGAGCGGCGGCGAGAAGATCACCGGAGAAGTCGCGGAACTGGCCCAGAAGGGCTTTACCGTAATCCAAAACCTCGGCGTTGTGAAATAAGGAGATCAATATAAATGGGAATCAAAGTACACTCGGATAAATGTATCGGCTGCAGCCTCTGCGTAAAATCCTGCGCGCTTGGGGCTATATCCATGGCAGAAAAGAAGGCCGTCATCGACATGGCGAAGTGCAACCTCTGCGCGGCCTGCGTGGAGTCTTGCAAAAAGTTCCAGGCGATCACGATCACCAAAGAATCGAGCGCGAAGATCAACGTCAGCGATTACGCGAACGTGGCCGTTTTCGTGGAGCAGCACGAGGGCCAGGTCGCCGGCGTGTCGTTCGAGATGCTCGGCGAGGGGCGCAAACTGGCGGACCAGCTCGGCGAAAAATTAGTCGCGGTGCTGCTGGGGTCGGGCATGGATAATGCCGCTACGGATCTGGTCAAGTTCGGGGCGGATAAAGTCGTCTATTTCGACTCGCCGGAGCTTGAGAAGTTCAGGGACGACACCTACGCGGCGCTCGTCAGCCAGTTTGTGGACGAAGACAAGCCCGCGATCCTGCTGGCCGGCGCGAGCGCGGTGGGGCGGTCGTTCATCCCCAAGGTAGCCGCGCGCGTTTGGGGCGGGCTGACGGCAGACTGCACGGGCCTTGAGATTGATACGGAGCGTAAACTCCTCCTCGGCACGCGCCCGGCGTTCGGCGGTAATCTGATGGCGACGATCATAGCGCCGCACCACCGCCCGCAAATCGCCACCGTCCGCCACAAGGTGATGAAGGCAGCCGTACGCAACGACAGCCGCACCGGCGAGGTAGTCGTCAAGAAAGTCGACGCCTCCAAAATAATAGAGCGGACGAAGATTCTGGATTTCGTGAAAGAGGTCGAGTCTACGGTAAACATCACCGAGGCCGACATCATAGTCTCCGGCGGCCGCGGGATGGGCAAGCCAGAGAATTTCTCGCTTATCCGTGACCTCGCCGAAGTCCTCGGCGGCGCAGTAGGCGCAAGCCGCGCGGCGGTTGACGCGGGGTGGATCCCGTACAGCCACCAGGTCGGTCAAACCGGCAAAACCGTCTGCCCCAAGCTCTACATAGCCTGCGGTATATCCGGCTCGGTGCAGCACATGGCGGGGATGCAGTCCTCCGACTTCATCATAGCCATAAACAAAGACCCGGCAGCAGACATCTTCCAAATCGCTAATTTAGGACTTGTAGGAGACGCATTGCAAATATTGCCGGAACTAACCAAAGCATTTAAGGAACGATAACGCCGTACCGGTTTTAAGCCCCCAAGGGGCGACCGTTGACGTTCCGGTTTTACTATGTTTTGACGTTGCCGTTGACGTACCGGTTTTAATATATGTTGACATTGCCTTTGACGTACCGGTTTTAAAAAGTGTTCTCCCCCTCTTTACGGGGGAGAACATTGAAAAGAGGGGGGCTATAATATCGGGGCGTTGCGGGGTGTCCCCGCTCTGGGGGCAGCGGAAGACAAATGGCAAAAATGGCGTCTTTTTGCCATTTTTGACGTTTGGCTGGAGCGAGGGGGATTTGTTCCCCCCTTAGCCTTTGATTTTGACTTTGACTTTGACTTTGACCTTAATTTTTTTAAGGAGATACGCCATTATGAAACTATCGTTAGGAATGCCCAAAGGTTCCCTCGAAGAATCAACCTTCGCCCTGTTCAACAAAGCGGGTATCCACATCACCCGCGGCAGTCGCTCCTACTACCCCTCCTGCGACGACACCGAGCTCGACCTCATCGTCATGCGCCCGCAGGAGATCCCGCGCTACATCCAGCAGGGGATCATAGACGCCGGCATAACGGGGCAGGACTGGGTAGCCGAGAACGAAGCCGACCTCGTGGAGGTTACCGAGCTCTGCTACAGCAAGGCCTCGCGCCAGAAGTGCCGCTGGGTGCTCGCGGTGCCCGAGGGCAGCCCGTTCCAGAAGGCCGAAGACCTAAAAGGGATGCGCATCGCCACGGAGCTTGTGGGTACAACCACGCGCTACTTCGCGAAAAAGGGCGTGAACGTCAACGTAGAATTTTCCTGGGGCGCGACGGAGGTCAAGCCGCCAAGGCTCGTTGACGCGATAGTTGACATAACGGAAACCGGGTCGTCCCTCAGAGCGAACCGCCTGCGCATTATCGAAACGCTCATGGAGACCTGCACGGTGATCGTGGCCAACAAGGCGGCCTGGGATGACGACTGGAAGCGCGACAAGCTCGAGAACCTGAAGATGCTCCTGCTCGGCACGCTTGAGGCCGAGAATTATGTGGGGTTGAAGTGCAACGTGGAGGCTGCGAATTTGGAGATGGTGATAAACATCCTCCCCGCGCTGCACAACCCGACGGTAAGTTCATTATCCGACAGCGGCTGGCATGCGGTGGAGACGATACTGCCGTTTTTGGAGACAAAGCGCGTAATCCCGCAACTAAAGCGCGCGGGGGCGTCGGGGATTATTGAGTATCCGGTCAGCAAGATTATCGCGTGATGTGATTGTGATGGTAAATGGGGCGGTAAATTTACTGTTTTAACGCCGAAAACGGGAAAAAGGAGAGAGTTTCACTTTTTGTGTAATCTTCCAGTCATGGATTATATTTAATAATTACCATAAGGAGGATTTAGATGCCGCGTTACAAGTTGAGTGCGGAGGAGCGTGCCGCAGAGGCGCGCAAGAAGGAGTTGTTGCTTGA
>Ga0209755_10001705_pt1 | contig 33010 bp, 31 predicted proteins | sample TergutCo191P1_FD_187301 | JGI IMG/M metagenome (GOLD analysis project Ga0209755, IMG submission 187301) | Cornitermes sp. P1 segment gut microbial communities from Petit-Saut dam, French Guiana - Co191P1 (SPAdes) (version 2) | ecosystem: Host-associated > Arthropoda: Insects > Digestive system... | reverse complement strand
TAATCAGTGCAATATACAGGATACCACTGTATACAATACTTGATTCGGCAGGGCGTGGTGCGTATCTTGTTGCATACAATGTGTTTGCGCTCGTCTTAGCCATTGCGACGGCAGGTGTTCCTGCCGCGTTATCCCGCCTTGTTTCGTCCTCAAGAGCCGAAGAAAACCATAAACTGGCGCGGCAGTGCTTCGCCGTCGCCATGCCTGCATTTTCAGTCATTGGTGCTCTTGCAATGCTAGTGATGTTATTTTTTGCCGACAATCTTGCGAGCCTTTTAAATAACTCGCTTGCTGCGCCCGGTATACGCGTTTTAGCTCCTGCCGCTTTTTTTGTCTGTATAATCTCTGTGTACCGCGGATATGCGCAGGGGCATGAAAATATGATTCCCACAGCTATGTCGCAGATAATTGAAGTTATCTGCAAGTTGGTAATCGGTATCGTGTTTGTGTTATGGTTCACCCAAATAGGCTATGCGTCTGATCTTGTGTCTGCCGGTGCGCTGATAGGGGCTACTGCCGGACTTGCGATAAGCCTTCCTTTTTTGATATGGTATAACCGTAAAATAAACAAACCGTATGCCTCAAAGTCAGACGTCGGAGATTCGCCCGGCGTGGGTACTGTGCTTACGAATATTTTGAGAGTCAGCCTTCCTATATCGCTCAGTGCTTCTTTTATGTCCGTTATGGTGCTCATTGATAACTCCATAGTGCTCGGCAGGCTCCAAAATTTACTCGGATATACCGAATATGAGGCAAGCCAGCTTTGGGGTATCTATGCCTTGGGGCTGTCTGTTTATAATCTGCCTCCGGCGCTTCTGGTTCCTATTTCGGTCAGTGCCATACCCGCCATTGCAGCGGCTGTTGCAAAAAAAAGCTTTGGTAATGCGAGCGTGATTGCTTCATCCTCGATTAAGCTTGTCAACCTCATTGCCATGCCCGCCGCAATGGGAATCATTTCGCTTGCTACACCTATTCTTATAGCACTGTATGATTATGATAAGGAGCTTGCTTCCAATATCTTAATAATTTTGGGTGCTGCCTCATTTTTTGTTTGTCTGCAATTTATCACAACGGCTATTTTGCAAGCTAACGGGCATGAACGGATTTCTCTCATAACATTCCCGCTCGGAGCTGCCGCAAAAATTGCAATTTCGTATTTCCTGTCAGGAAACCCATATTTCGGAATACTTGCTTCCCCTCTCGGCACACTTGCCTGTTTTGCGCTTATAACCACCCTTAACATTGTATTTATTAAGTTGCGCCTTCCCGAAAGCCCCAAGTTCTTTATCGCTTTTGCTCGGCCGCTTGTGTGTGCCGTTATAATGTCCTGTGTCGCTTTTCTCTCATATAGGTTGCTCTACACGGTAGGAAGCGGTATAATAGGCACCGGCCGTTCGGCGGTTATTCTCTATCTCGCTGTCTCTATCGCTTTGTCGATATTTATATATGGGGTACTTGTTGTTCTCACCCGTTCTGTTACCAAGGAAGATATGAAGCTTGTTCCGAAAGGCGATAAGTTAGCGCGACTTCTTAGAGTCAGATGAACCACTGAAAGCGTTGGTGTGCCTATATTTCATGTGTTCAAGTGTGGATATTTCATAGACCGAAGCGGTTATTTTTAGGAATTGTCACTAAAATTTAAAAAATTTCTGTATTTCAGGGGTTTTTTCGCAAATTTTTCTTGCAGAAAGAGTAAAAGTATGGTAAATTTTGTAAGCAAATCCGGTTACGACATCAGCGACCTTGTGAATCTTATGCGGGTTTTACGCAGTCCCGAGGGTTGTCCGTGGGATCGTGAACAAACTCACGAGAGCATACGACGCAATATGCTTGAAGAAGCATTTGAGGTTGCAGAAGCAATCGACGAGAGAAATGACGACCATTTACTTGAAGAACTCGGCGACATTTTAATGCAGGTCGTATTTCACGCTGATATTGCCGAAAATTCCGGGCGTTTTAATTTTGATAAGATAGCCGATGCCACATGCAAGAAGCTGATAAGGCGTCACCCGCATGTTTTTGGAGATGTTCATGTAAAGGACGGCAAGGAGTCGCTTATCGTGTGGGACGATATAAAGCGTCAGGAAAAAAGCCATGAGACTGTGGTTGATGCTATGAATTCCGTCGCTCAAAGTCTACCCGCGCTATGGCGTGCGGAAAAGATTCAAAGCAAAGCTGCCAAGGTCGGATTTGATTGGCCGGACTTCTCGGGTGCTGTATCCTCACTGCAATCTGAAATTGCAGAACTGGAGCAGGCGATAATCTCAGATAACGATATGACAACAGATAAAGACTCTGGTATTGAAGAAGAACTCGGAGATGTCCTTTTCTCTGCTGTCAATGTTGCAAGATTTTTCGAAATTGACCCCGAGCGCGCCCTTTCCTCTGCCACTCATAAGTTTATCTCTCGTTTTAACTATATTGAGCAAATGGCAAAAGAGGCAGGCAAAGAGCTTTCTGATATGTCACTTGACGAAATGGAAAAGCTCTACAACATTGCGAAATTGGAGAGGTAATTTTTATACTTCTTTAATTATAAATTATGTTTTATGTAACTATATTAGGAGGAAAAACGCAAATGAACAAAACAGATTTAATCAATGCCATCGCAGCAAAATCAGGTCTTTCAAAAAAGGACAGCGAAAAAGCTCTAACAGCGACAATCGACTCAATCTCTGACGCTCTCAAGGGCGGAGATAAGGTTCAACTTGTCGGTTTCGGTATTTTTGATGTTAAAAAACGTGCTGCTCGCATTGGTCGCAACCCCAAAACAAAAGAGCCCATCAACATTCCGGCAACTACAACTCCTGTTTTCAAAGCAGGCAAGGCTCTTAAAGACGTCGTAGCAAAGTAATAACTATTCATTAAGATACAACAGTTTTCGGCGCGGGAATATCCCGCGCCATAGTTGTAATGCGAAAGTGAGGTCACGCTCTATGCGTCTGGATAAATTTTTGAAGGTTTCACGGCTTATTAAGCGACGCAGCGTTGCTAACGAGGCTTGCGACGGTCAGCGTGTGTACGTCAACGGGAAAACAGCTAAGGCTTCGCTCGCTGTTAAGCTCGGCGATGTCATAGAGCTTCGCTTTGGTAACAGAACACTTAAGGTAGAGGTTCAAACTATCAATGAACACGCATCTAAAGCTGATGCCCCCGCTATGTATCGTGAGATATAAATTAAAGACATCGGATAAGTCGATGTCTTTAATTTATTATTCGATTTTGGTTATTCGTTACACAAATGCGTCTACGTTTTGACCAACGCCTGTTGCTGCTGCCATTTGACTGATAAGTTGGTTGGCGGCATCTTCAAACTGATTTTGGGCAATATCCATAACTTGAGTAGAAACTTGTGCTTCGAACGCTACCGCACTTGCAGGGGCATCCGCTACTGCTGCCTCCGGCGGCATTTGTGTCGCCTGTGCAGTCTCCTGTGCGCCCATTGCTTGTGTTGTCGGCATAACCGGTGCGGTATGTGTTACTCCTGAAATATTCATGGTGTACTCCATCCTTTCTTCGAGATAATACGGAAAATCCTTCTTCCCTCTAACGGTACACAGCAACTCTAACACAAATTTTGAGAAAAATCAAGTTTTTTCGCAACTTTATTGTGAAAAGTTTGTGAATATTTGCCGTTTTTAGTCACTGCGATTTAAATTTCGGTAACTGTCGGCATTATCATTGGCTTACGCTTGGTCTTTTTGTATAGATATTCTGACAGTTCGTTTCTTATTGACCTTTTCATGGAAGTCCAGTCTGACACGTTGTCATTTGCATAACTTTCAACTGTTTCTATTACTATGTTTTTGAGTTCTTGGATAAGTTCTTCCGATTCTTTCACATAGACGAATCCGCGGGTTATTATGTCCGGCTCTGAGATCAGGCTTCCGTCCTCACTCGATACGTTCACAATTACGACTAACATTCCGTCTTGCGCCAAATGTTTTCTGTCGCGGAGTACAACCGACGCTACATCACCTACTCCGGTTCCGTCAACTAAAACCCTGCCTGACGGCACCGCCGCACCTTTTTGAACGGATTTTGATGTAAATTCAATCGACTGACCGATGTCGCCGATAACGATGCATTTTGATTTTATGCCCATTTGCTCCGCCAGATTTGCATGAGTTCGCAAATGCCTGTGTTCGCCGTGTACCGGCATAAAGAATTTTGGTTTGGTGATAGCAAGAATCATCTTTAATTCTTCCTGATAGGCGTGTCCGGACGCGTGGAGTTCCGAAATTTTATCGTATATAACATCCGCTCCCCTGCGGAACAGTTCGTCAATTACTCTGCTTACTGTTTTTTCGTTACCCGGAACGGCAGAAGCGGATATGATTACTCTGTCGCCCGATTTCACTTCAATTTGTTTATGACCTGAAAACGCTATTCGGTAGAGCGCACTCATAGGCTCGCCCTGACTTCCGGTTGTAATTATAACTATTTTTTCCGGTGGCAGGTTATTGATTTTGCCCAGTTCCATCAGTAGTCCGGCGGGCATTTTTACACAGCCGAGCCCTGTCGCTACTCCGAGAGTGTTTTCCATGCTTCTACCCGTTATTGCTACGCGCCGCCCGTGTTTTGCCGCGCAGTCAATGACTTGCTGAATCCGATGAATGTTTGAGGCAAATGTTGTGACGATTATTCTTTTGGTGCAACCTTGGAACAGCTCGTCTAACCGCTCGCCGATTTTGCGCTCGGAAGTTGAATATCCCGGTTTTTCGACATTAGTGGAATCCGAAAGTAACGCCAGAACACCTTTTTTCCCGAGTTCTCCCAGCCTTACAAGATCTATCATCTCCTCGGATACCGGTGTTGTGTCTATTTTGAAGTCTCCCGTGTGTATAATCGTGCCAACGGGTGTTTTTATCGAGAGCATTACCGTATCGTGGATACTGTGGTTTGCGTGTATTAGTTCCACCTTAAAGCAGCCCAGTTTGATTATCTCGCCCGGTTTTCTCACTTCAAGCGTGGTGTTTTCAAGCAGATTATGTTCGCTGAGTTTAAGTTCGGCAAGCCCTGCTGTCAGCGGCGTTGCGTATATCGGCACATTTAATTCCTGCATTACGTAGGGCAGTGCGCCAATATGGTCCTCATGCCCGTGTGTCAGAATAATGCCTCTGATTCTTGTTTTCTTTTCCCTCAAATATGTTATGTCGGGGATAACTACGTCTATTCCGTACATGTCATCATCAGGAAATCCGAGTCCGCAGTCAACGATTATGATGTCTGCACCATATTCGTACACTGTGAGATTCTTGCCAATCTCGTTTAGACCGCCAAGTGGGATTATTTTTAGTTTTTCTGCCATTATTGATTCTTATTCTCCAATTTCTATGTATTTATATCTATGTATTGAGGACCACAGATGTGTCCTTTAGTCGCTGATTATTTGAAAGATATTGCGCTTATTACATTTCAAGGCGTCCTTCCAAGGCACGCATGAGGGTTGCGTCGTCTACGAATTCCAAGCTCCCGCCTACGGGAATGCCATACGCAAGGCGCGTGATTTTCACCCCGAACGGATGCAACAGGCGAGAAATATATCTCGCAGTTGTTTCCCCTTCTGTGTCGGGATTTGTCGCCATTATTACTTCATCTATACCACCGTCTGAAACTCGGGTTATGAGTTCCTTTATTTTTATATCATCAGGCCCGATGTTGCTTATAGGTGATATTACACCATGCAGCACATGATACAGTCCATCAAATTCGTGTGAACGCTCTATTGCTAAAACGCCTTTCGGGTCAGGCACTACGCATACTACTTTTGCGTTGCGTCTTGTATCCTTGCATAACGAGCATAACTCGCCGTCTGTTAGGTTAAGGCATATCGTGCAGCATTTTACGCCGTGTTTTGCTGCTTTTATTGCATCGGCAAATGATATTGCGTCCTCGTCATCAATGGCTATTATATAAAAGGCAAGCCGCTGTGCAGTTTTTCTTCCGATTCCGGGCAGCTTTGCGAATTTGTCTATCAGGTTTTCCAGTGCTGATGGAAAAAAATCCATTATGCTCTCCTATTTTACTTTTATAAGCTTTCCTATAATTTCGCCAAATTGCCCATTAGTTGTTCTCATAAGCTTTGGAGCTTTGTTATGTGGGAGGCTCTGTCGGCTGCTCCGAAAATGTCCTCGCCCGCGACCAAAACGGTTGCTCCGGCTTTTACGCATTTTTTAGCAGTTTCGAGGTTAATGCCGCCGTCAACTTCGATTTCACATTTTAGGTTTTTGTTATCTTTTATACCTCTCAAAAAGGCAATTTTTTCAAGCATATCGTTCATGAATTTTTGCCCGCCGTAACCCGGCTCGACGGTCATAACAAGAATCAGGTCGAGTGTGTCTAAAAACGGGAGTACGGCATCTGCGGGTGTATTCGGTTTTATGGAAAGCCCGGCTTTTTTGCCGATGGAATGAAGCTCTGCTATTGCTTTTTTTGTGTTATCTTCTGTCTCGGCTTCAACGTGAAAGGTGATTATATCGCCGCCTGCTTCAGCGAATCTTTTAGTGTAACGCATCGGCGAGTGCACCATTAGGTGGACATCAAGCATCATGCTCGTCACTTTGCGCACTGCTCCAAGCACCGGAAACCCAAACGAGATGTTATCTACAAACATTCCGTCCATGACATCAAAATGCAGATAGTCAGCACTCTGCACACTATCAATTTCTTCTTTAAGTCTTGTAAAATTTGCCGCCAGAATCGACGGCGCAACTTTTGGCATTTGTTTCTCCCGACGGTGCCGGTCAGAGGTCATCTGACTTGTAAGAGCATACCGTGTATTATGTAAAAAATAAAAATTTAATTTCAATTTTAACAATTTCTTGTTATAATGCGTTATTATAACATGTATCGGCTTTGTAAGCAAGTATATCACGGTAAGGAATAGTTTGAAAGGAATGGTCAATATAAATATGGAAGAAATGCAAACAATGGAGTATGTTCCCACGTTGACACTTGACCCCGACGGCACTGAAAGTTCTGCCGCACTCGCAGTTCCCGCGGCGACCGCTCCTCAGCTGATTTCCGAGCAGGACGACTCGGCTAAACTTGATATTAAGCAGCTTAGCCCTGATGAGCAAAAGCAAGTTCGTGACTTTGCGGATAAGATTGATATTACCAGTACAAACGCTGTATTGACTTATGGTTCCGCATCTCAGCGAAACATCGCCAATTTCTCTGAATCAACACTGAAAAATGTCCGCACAAAGGATATGGGCGAGGTCGGACAAATGCTTTCGGGGCTTGTTGTTGAGCTTCGCGGATTCAGCGATACGGGCGAGGAGAAAAAAGGGTTTCTCGGCCTTAGAAAAAAAGTGCGAAACAAGATAGAGAGTATGAAAGCCGAATACGCAAAAGTTTCCGCTAACGTAGACAAAATCGCCGACATGCTTGAAAAACATCAGGTAGTGCTTTTAAAAGATGCAGCGATGCTGGACAAAATGTATGAAGTTAATCAGGCACATTTCAAAGAGCTCACCATGTACATTCTCGCAGGGAAGCTCAAACTTGAAGAATGTAAAAATACGGTGCTGCCGCAACTACGAAGTAAGGCGGCAGAAACAGGGCAGCCCGAAGATGCTCAGGCTGCAAATGACTATGCCAACATGATTAACCGCTTTGAAAAAAAGCTGCATGATTTGGAGCTGACTCGTATGGTTTCCATTCAGATGGCACCGCAGATTCGGCTTGTCCAGAACAACGACACGCTTATGGTTGAGAAAATTCAGACTTCAATTGTCAATACCATTCCTCTCTGGAAAAGCCAGATGGTGCTCGCTCTTGGTATGCATAACGCGCAAAAAGCCATGGAGGCGCAACGTGAAGTCACAAACATGACCAACGAGCTTCTCACCAAAAATGCCGAAGCACTCAAGATGGGTACGATTGAGATCGCCAAAGAGTCTGAGCGCGGCATTGTTGATATTGATACTTTAGTTAATACAAATCAAACCCTCATTGACACGTTGGAAGAAGTACGCAGTATTCAGTCCGAGGGCTCAGAGCGCCGCCGTGCGGCTGAGGTTGAACTCGGGCGCATTGAGGGCGAGCTTAAAGACAAACTGCTGGAAATCCGCGATAATGCTTGATAACCGGTGCAACGTGCTTTAATTAACCGGTTAGCTTAGGTTCCTGCATGGTAGCTGATCTCCCATATATAATCCGCTCCGAAGTTCCCAAAGGACACACGAGTTCCTGCGCTTAGCTGATACGGAGTGTTTGGCGGCAGTTTTTTCCCGTCAACAAAGGTTCCCGCTCTTGATGCCAGGTCTATTATCATGTATGCCTCGCCTTCTCTCTCTATAACAGCATGGCGACGGCTAACCGCTTTTGTCTTTTTATCAAACTCAAATGATGATTGCGGTTTTCCCACGGACGCATCATAACGCCCTATTGAAAATATATCGCCCTCGCTGAGTGCCACATCTATAAGCTGTGGCAGTTCGGCTTTTCCTACACATTTTAAGCTTACTTTTTGTGAAACTATCGGTATGCTGTCCGTTATTTCTGTAACAGCAGTTTGAATTTGCGGCTGCGGAGCAATATTTTCCGTGCGCTCTGATAATCGCTGATCATGCCCTATGAAGTCGTCGTTTATTTCCGATTCGGACTCAGAGTTTATTGTTGGTTTCGGTTCTTTTTTCTTTTTGCTTTTTGTTCCGAATAACTTGAATCTTCCCGGTTCTTTTTTTTCGCGCTTTGCGGTTATCTGTTCATTTTTTGCCACTCCGAAAATCGGCAAATCATCAGTGCTCGGCAGATCCGCCTGTGCGGGAACGCAAGGCTTTTCGCCGCCTCGGACGGTGCCTGCACTTCGCGGGATTTGAGCGTCTGAACGCACAATTCTTTCATTTACAGGGGGCTTCGTCTCTTGCGAAGTATGATCCTTTAGCATTTCCAAAAATTCACGCGGGCTTGAGTTTTCCACTATTGAGCGCAGCATTTTGTTTTCGAGTGCTGTATCGGACACGGTTATTATCTTTGAGAGAGCTGCAACCATATCGTTAAAAGCGTTTTTATCAGAGTTATAATCTACTGACGGCACATATACATATACCGCAGACTTTTTTCTTTTATCGTAGTACAGATAATCTATATTCAGCACAAATGAATCCGGAGATAAAAACCAATCTCCGCAAGCAAGCAACGGCTCTAATAAACTCACCCACAAGCCGGCATACTCATCTTTATCCAGTTCACCTTGAAAATATGTGAGCTTACTAAGGTTCCCCACGTCATATATTATTTCCGTCTCTCCGTCTATGTTTTTGTACGTAAACGGAAGTATAAAACTCGGAGCTTCCGCACTTATTGTATACAGTGCATTTTTATCTACCTTGTTTTGCAAAATCTTCGCAATTAAATACGCTCCGCTCGCAAAGTCATTTTTCCTTTCAATTTTACAATTAACCGTATTCATAATGTTAATCCTCCTTTAAACTCAATTAGTGTTAAAAATTGCCAGCCTCGGTCGGTTTTTACGGGCGCGCTTGCTCCCGAAAAACTCTTTGCTTCATAAAACTCTGCGCTTATGACTATATCTCCGTTAATATTTATATATCCCCAGTATCCATCTACTTTGACTGCGGCAAGATGGCCCGAAAAAGAGAGAGCATCGTCGAATTTATAGTCTATTTTTAGCTGACCGTCTGTGTCAATGAATCCCCATTTGCCATTTTTCATTACCGCGGCATACCCCTCATTTGAAAATGGTCTTGCATCGTCAAAAAATTCTTCTGTCAAATTTCCGTTTGTATATAGCTGTACGGTGCCTGCGTTTCTTATAAATACAGCTCCCTGATTGAAGCTTCTGCCAAGTTCGTCTTTCACAATACCTTCATGTTGCGGCGGGGTCAGCCAATTGGTGCCGAGGTCTATGACTCCCCATTTTCCGCCTGTTTTTGCTGCTGCATAACCATCTGAGTACATACCTATATCCTCAAAAGATTTTGCACCAAGCTCCAAATCAGCGGACGCACGCCGCCACCCATCGTCTGACAGGAGCGGAATTCTTCCGCTCGAAAGATTCTTAAAATCTGTTATGCCCGTATCTGCCACCGCTATGCGATTGCTGTTTTCATCAATCGCATAAAGCTCTCTGCCGTTTCTCACTACAACAATTCTGTTATAAAACGAACTTACACGCTCGTAATTATTTGGTATTATCAGTGTTCCATCTCCTCTTGCCACGCCCCATTTGCCGTCACGCAGCACGCTCGCAGTACCTTCAAACATTGCTGTAACATAATCGTATCTGAGCCAACTCAGTTCGTATGCATATCTTGACCGTTCATAAAGCTCAATGATATCAGGGCCGCCCGTCCTCTCTATGCCCTTTCGCATTACAGCAAGAGCCTGACCGATTCTTGACGTACCAAGATGAAATTCGGCGGCTTCTAAAAACACTTCCGGCGGCGCATTTCTCCTGTTCATTTGCTTTTCAAGCAGAGTCAAATACCTCCTTCTGAACCCTCTATTTTCAAGCAGAGCAAGATATGCTCTTTTCAGGTGGGTTTCAGCAGTCTCTGTGTGCGCCGCTTCTAAGCTTGCCGCTTGCTCAAGAAGCGGAACAGCTCTTATATATATGCTGTTTTCCATCATTTGCGTGGCTTGATTTATTAAAAGCAGTTGTTTTTCTGCCGCTGATTTGGTATTTAGTGCCACAAGCCAGGCAAGAGCCAACACTGCCGTGCAGGATATGATTATTGTAATAAAGATTTTTTTGTTCATGGTTATTGATTCCTTTGTTTAGAGGGATTCGCCGTGATGGCAGATGATGAGCTGTTCGCGGAGTCACGTAAATGCAGTTATTGATATTCCTATGAATAAAAACGGTGCCAGCGGGATTGAGTCTTTTTTTGTTATTTTTCCGAGAGCTACAAATAAAAATCCTACAAGTGCAGCCAATATCGTGCCATAGAAAATTGCGGGTATTGTTTTTGACAGACCCAGATATAATCCCGCTGCCGCCATAAACTTGACATCGCCACCGCCCAGCCCTTTCTTACTGAGAACATACACCACTAAGAACACTCCGCCACCGACGAAAAGTCCGAGCGCAGAATCTATCAGTGCTTCAACCCCCTCTGCACTGCGAAACACCAGCATAATAAAAATCAGCAGCGCCCACGTAGCGAACATTCCCAAAACAAGCCCGTTTGGTATGCGTTTTTGTGAAATGTCAAAGAGAGTTGCAACGTAGCCAAACACTATGATGAGAGCAACTCTTATTGTTGCGTATAGTGATAATTCCTCAGATTTAAGTGCAAACCACACACCCAGTAAAACTATGAGCAAAGCGGCATAAGCGAGATATTTTGCATAACGTTTCATCATCTGTATCCCTCTCCGCTACCGCCCAACCACGCCTTTGTCACGGCTGTTTGGCTGATTCTGAGCGTTGGTGTAAATGGTATTCTAAGTGCACCGAATGTATATTGAACTTCATAGTGGGCCGTGAGCTTTATGTTTCCGTTTTTGTCAATTATTACGCTGTCTGTCAGGTCAAAACTCACTACTCGTAAACTCTCCAGATATTCTTCGCCCATCTTATCCCCCGGTGAAAGAAATCTCATAACCATCGGGCGCACTATCTCTGCCGTCAGAGTGTTTCGCAGCTCGTTCACCCCATAGTTTGCTAAGCTTTGTACCATGTGGCGCGGGTCACCCACTGCCTGCTGAGCTGCATCCAACGTTCGGGTACCGCTGTTTATATCAAAGCCGTTACTACCGGGAAATGCATTTATCCCGCTCAGCACCGCATCAATAAACTCCGCACCTTCACCTGATTTTGTATCAAGCATTATGAGGTCGTCTGCAACACCTGTTATTTTCAGCACATAGCTGTACATTGATATTGTTTTTGCCGTTTGCGTCAACGCGCTTTGTATACGCGCCTGCATTGTAACAATGTTTACAAGGCTTAATATAGATATAACCAGCAGTGTAAACGGTATGAATGTACCGACAGTTTCGACAACAATATGGCCTTGTTCGTTTTTTAGCGTATTTGATGGTTTCATTCCCCCTAGTACCCCCTATACGCTGTTAATCTGACGGGCATTCGGGTAGGCATACCTATTGCTGCGGTGTCAGAGAAATCCTGCGCGAATATCATCGACAGAAACAGCATACGCATATCAACTGAGGTTGTCAGGCTAAAATCTGTTTTCATATCTTCCAATTTGAATCTGCCTTCTTGCCTCAGTGCCTCAGACATTTGTTCTTCATTGCCGTTAATATTTTGTCTGTAGTTTATGACGTTCCACTCTATCAAATTGGCGACACGTGTTACCAGCTCATCTCCCGCATTACTGCTAAACACTGCTTTTGTAATAAAGAAGAACGCCATGTAGTTTACATATGATAATCCGCTGTCTTTTTCGTCATCTTTATCATCGAAAGTGTCCGCTGCTATGCTTTTCAGAGTCCTTGCGACCCCGCCCGGGCGTACAAGCCACTCCCCGTTTTGTACACTTTTTTGCAGCGGCACCCTATAGCCGCCTCTGAGTCTTGCCACGTCTACCGCTGACTCTGCTGCGACAAATGCGGCTCTGGCAAGCTCTCCAAGCAACAGTCCGAGCGGTGGTTTAAATGAAAATGCATTTCTTATGCTGTTTACAATGTTAGTTATTTCCCTGACGCTAAAAACCGTTATATAGTTGCAAATCAGCCTGACTTTAAATATCAGCCTTGTGATTGCGCTCAGGTTTACCGAGGCATTTTCACTGCCATTGTAGAGATACTCCAATTCCGACTGGAAGAAATAATTAACACGCGGGCTGAGCGGTATAGCCGCTATTGTTTTCGGTAACTCCGCCTCATTGATTTCAGCTATGCTTTTCCCTGTAATTTCAGGTCTGCCTGTTGTGTAATCGGAAAACATGCCTATGCTGTAGGTGAGCAGCAACAGGTGATCACTCGCTCTTGCTACGCTTCCAGCGGGGTCTGATATGATGCCTGTCACGGGGGCATCTGCCATTTGCTTAATTAGGCCGTTGAAATCTCCCATTCCTTCTGCGCTTTTCTTTGAGTAACCGCCTGAGTTAATATGTTTTGCTCCGAGCGGGTTATTTGTCAGCCCTGCATACGCGGCATCTACCAGCTCTTTCAGTTCGCTAATCATATTTCTTTGCTTTTCTTCGCTGTCAGCTCCGTTTGCTTCCGATTGACCGTCAAATAGTGCTGTGAGCTGTACATCAGGTTGATTTAAAAATTCTTCGAGTTCCTTAAAAAATGCCTCGTTGTCGCCCGGGTGCTTACCGAATTCTATAAATCCCGGCGGCATTTTATATGAGATGTCATCATTTGAGTAACTTCCCAGTGCAAAAATGAAGCTACTGTTACCCTCCGAAAGCATAAGTCTTGAATCAGAAGGTGCGTTTGCCAGTTCTTCGCGCGTCATACTCGGACCTGACTCATTTCTTCTGTTTCTGTATATAATTGCGTCAAGATAGGGCTTTAAAATTTCATCAAGATATTCGTAACCGCCATCTTTGAAAACGATTGCCATTGCTTCGATACTATCCCACTTTAGAATATCTCTGTATCTCTCTATCATGGATTTGGGAGGAGAACCCATCCTCTCTGTAAGTGCGTCTCTGAGTTCTTCGTTTATATCTCCACTATTTATTTTGCTTTCAAGCGAATCTACCATTTCGGAAAGATTCGACTTCATTGCGTCGATTTCTGATGCAATAGCTACTACACTGTGAAAACGAGATTTGAAAGGGTCTATATTTCGTATTGCACGTACAATTCTCTCATTTAAGCCCAAGAGACTTCCTCCGCCTATTGTGTGCCTAACGATGTTTTCCAAAATAGCTTGGTGTATGCCCTCAAAATCTATTTCTTCCGTGGGCTCCGTTTCCTCTTCTTCGTCATCTGATTCCTCTTTACGTCTTTGTTCTTCCGACCACTCCATCCAAGCGTTAAAATTCGCACTAAGGGCTGCAAATTGAGCTCCAATCGGTACAAGTGCTGAAGATAGCGTACCCACAGTGGTTCCCACAAGAGCTCCGAATTTATCGATTTGGTCTGCAAATACAATTGCATCGTAAAGCTCCTTGTATTTCTCAAGAATTCTTGCTATTTCTTCCTCAACTTCAAGTTTGTCGTTTATAGTGCTTACATCACTCGAAAATGTACTCATACCCAACAACTCTAAGAATTCTTTTACTATTATTACAGGACCGCGAAATTTCATGTATTCTTCAATTTGCCTTCGGAGAACCGCAGGATTTCTCAGGTTTTTTCCGTCCGGAAAGTATGGCTCATCTACTGAAATGTCACTGCCGTAAAACAGCTGCAGAGTGCCCAGACCTCTGTCAGTTCCGGCTTCACCAAATACCGACACACTTATGTATTCTTCGAGCAGATTTCCCAAAATCGGATCGTTTTTTGCTATGCCGAATATCGCATACAGGTCGTGCAGCAGCGCATTGTACTGAGACAACACTGAGTTTGCTGCGAGCTGATTTGCGTCTTGAATTATGCTTCTCGCTGTGTGAAGCCTTGCTAAATCCACCGCTGTTCCGCTAATGAGCATAGCAGGTATAAGCAGCAGTGTAACAAATACCGTTACGGCCCCTTTTGTATTTTTCAGGAATTTTTTCATATAGTCCTCTTGTTTTTATTTAACTGTTCCGGCCGAGAAGCGATGTGACTTTTGTTCCGAATGAGGATATTGTATCTGCTATGTCGTAAAGCTCGTACTTGTCGATAATAAAAGTCACAAAATCTGATGCTATATCCATGTTTCTGATAAATTCGCTCGGATTATGAGCTACTGCACTTGATGTAGCCTTTACAGTGATTGTTCGCGGAAATCCGATAAAACTCAGGTCAACAGGCATCGGATATTCTCGCGATGCAATCACAACAACTTCTCTGTATATAATCTTGTTTTCTACATATGCGCTTACACTAAGCGTACCTTCTTTTGAGCTGATACTGCGGCTTTCAACCTCTTTTGTGATTGCCTCGCCCCTGTCCGCTATGTCTTCGCTTGAAAACAGATCTGCATATACATTTTTAAGCTTTGAAGCGTCTGTCTCCCAGGCAAAAGAAAGATTGTTATCATCGAATACCAGCCATGTATCGCTTTTTTCTGTCGCCAGAGCTGTCGCCGCAAATTGTGTCGCTCTCTGTAGTACTGCCTGTGCAGGTAAGAATATCGAAAGCAACACAAGCGCAGCGAAAACCATTATCATTATCGGAAAGAGTATCGTCGCTTCTACTACTGCATCTCCGTTTGTGTTTTTTAGTAAATCACGCATACTACATGCCCTTCGTTACGCTATTTGTCCTGCGTTTCCTGTTATTTCTTCCCATAATTCTGCCAGCCAGCCTCCCAGAAATCCCCATATCAACACTATAGCAAGCACCGCCACCAGGATTAGAAGTATTGCTACCACAACGCCTGACAACCCTCGCTCATCTGCGATGAATTCTTGTGTGTGCTTCGTTATCACTTGCTGAATTTTCAGGGGAATTTGTTTAATTTTTTTCCACATAGATTTACCCTCCTTTCTGTTAGGATATATTAGGATATATATTATATACCTGTGAAATTCATTGCCACGGGTACCATTAGCATTACTAAAATTGCCAGAAACAAAAGCATTGTCGGTATCATTAGTTTTGAGTTTGCTTTTTCTGCATCGCGTTTTGCCGTGTGTCTGCGCTCTTGCCACGCTTCTCGCGCCATATCTCTGAGTAGCTTCCCGATTTGTGCATTTCCTTTTGATAAGTTTTGCATTATCGCTGAGGCAAGTTTCGCACTTTCTTTTGTGTTGCAGCGGTTTATAAAGTTACTGTATGCCATTTCCGGACTGACGAGATTATCCAGTTCCTGTGATGTTTTTCTCATCTCGTAATAAAGCTCTGCTTCACCACTGTAAGAAGTTTCTTTCCAAGCTCTATCCATTATCATTCCTGATGTAACAAGCAGCGCAAGCTTTGAAACTACGTTCGGAAATTCCCTGCTGATAGATTTTTGCCGCTTCGCAACCATGTCTCCAAGCTCATCGTACATCGCATATACCAGCACAAAAATCAGTATTGTTCCTATGCCTATAACCGCAAGCCCGATTGTCGGTTGCTCGCTTCCGAGCAGTAGCACTCCCAAAATCAGTGTGCCTGCCACGCCTAAAATAGGGTATGATAACAATTTAGCCAATAGTTGTTTGGTTTTGATTGATGCGTGCTTTTTCCCGTACAGCTCAAAGCATTTTGATAATATTGTCTTATGCACTACACCTTTTGCAATTGCCTGAACTTCACGCAAGAGAACATATCCCGGCAGCACAAGAGGGTTAATGCTCCTTATCTCTCCCTGCTCTAATGCTTCAATCGCTCCTTCGAGTTTTAGTATTTTCTTTTTTAAGTCCTTGAAAATGGTAGCTTTTAGTAAACTATACGTTCTCCCGCTGTATTTTTTCAATTTTTCGCGAGTTTGCTTGTCTTTATCTTTTAGTTTTTTTCGGCTAAAGAGTTTGTCCAGATATTTTGCGTGTGCCGCAAGTGTTATATCACTTTGTCTTACTCTGCCTAATAATATGAGCCATGCCACCAAGAGTACGGTTGCAAAGATTAAAATTGCTATGGCCATGTGATTCTCCCTCGAAATAAAGTCTTTTTAATTATAATTTTACGCTACTGAATTTGCGTGCCAGAATGAAGCTCAATATGAATACTGCGAGTCCTCCTGTTGATACTATGCGTCCTGCAGCCGTGGTATAAATTGCGTCCATGAATCCTGCACCTGCATAACCTATTACACCCAGTATCACAAGAGGCATAAACAGCATAATGTTTACTTCCGATTTAGCTGCGGTCATCATCGTGTCTATTTCCATTTCTATTTCCATTTTGTCTGCTATTATCTGCTGCGTATCTCTCACGATTTCATCTGCTCTGTTTGATTTGCCCTCTATTGCTTTATATATTGATGCGAAGCTTCTTATATCATCAAGTCCGCTACGCTCTGCAAAGTCGGAAAATGCTTCGGACAGAGGTACTGCGTTGTTGAACTTTCCTATTATGATGTCGAGTTCCGTAATAATATCGCTCTCTGCAGGATATATAAGAATCAAATCTTCTCTTGCACTTTGCAGTGAGCGCAGCATCGGGCTACCTGCTCTCATGGCTACCGACATCGCCTCAAGTAAATCAAAAAATTGGATTCTCAGTTTACGTATGCGGTTTTTTGATGCCGTGCGTGCCGAAATCAGCACATTAACCGGCCCAAAAATTATACCTGCACCGGCTGCCGGTAAAGCGAGTCTGTAGAATATGAAAATCACGAGAAAACCTACTGCCATGCCTATTACAAACGCTACGACGTGGTCAAGCATTGCAGATTGGCTTTTTAAGTAATCAGGTTGTCTTACTGCAGTTTCCATTGTGTTTCTCCTTTGCGTCTATATTGCGACATCAATGCCTGCTACCTTTAGTTTGAAGGTGTTTTGCATAGAGCTTTTTGTACGCGCCAATTCTCCGAATACCTTACTTTTCGTACTTTTTACTGATTCTCTGAATTCATACAGTGTGTTTAAATTTATCTGCCCTGTGTTTGCATCATAGCCCAGAACCTCTACTATTTCCATAGTTTTGCGGCTTTTGTCTCGTAGCCTTGAAAGATGTATTATTATATCTACCGCCGACGCGATTTGTTGCCTTATAGCTTCAAGCGGTAAACCCGTCGCACCTTGAAGCACCATTGTTTCCAGCCTGCTAAGCATATCTTTTGTACCATTTGCATGTCCTGTAGACAGCGAGCCGTCATGCCCTGTGTTCATTGCTTGAAGCATATCGAGAGCTTCTGCACCCCTGACCTCGCCGACTACTATGCGCTCGGGTCTCATGCGGAGTGCGGATTTAATCAAATCCTTGATTGAAATTTCACCTTTACCGTCCGCTCCTGCGTTTCTTGTTTCAAGTTTTACGAGATTGTCAACATTTTTTATCTGTAGCTCCGCAGAGTCCTCTATGGTTATGACGCGCTCGTCTACAGGAATAAAGTTTGAGAGAGCATTGAGAAATGTTGTTTTTCCGCTTCCTGTGCCGCCGCTGACAAAAATATTGTACTTCGCCGTCACCAGAAGTTTCAGTACCTCGGCAACCTCTCCTGAAATTGACCCGTACTCTATAAGCTTTTCTACAGTCATAGCTTCTTTCGGAAAACGGCGCATTGTCACTATCGGTCCGTTGAGTGCTATGGGCTGCATCACCACGTTCACTCGCGAGCCGTCCTCCAGGCGAAAATCCACTATCGGCCGGCTTTCGTTTACCGCCCTGCCCGCTCTCGACACAAATTTTGTAATTATTATTTCAAGCTCACGCCTGCTTTCAAAGCTCATGTCTTTTTTGTATAGTTTGCCTGCTTTTTCTACGAAGATGTCTTTGTGGCCGTTTATCATTATTTCTGTAACATCAGGGTCAGTTATTACCGCACCGAGAACGCCTAATCCGCGGATTGACTCGAACACAGCCGTAATTATTGATTTTTTCTCTTTGAAATTCAGACTCAGTATCTCTGTGCTGCCATCCGAAAAAGTTTCTTGTGCGTTGCTGATTTTTTCGTTTATCGCTTGTGCTATGAGTGTTTGAAGCTCAGCGTCTCCCAGATTTGTGAGGTCCGCATGGTTTTGCATTTCCATCTTGAGTTTACTGATTATTTCACCTATGGATTGTTCGTTCATATAGTTCTCCGTGATATGGGTTTGTGGTAAAAATGGCATTTCTCGCCTTGCGAAAGCAATAAAAACCTAGAAATAGCGGGATAATGCTTTATATACAAGAGCTTCAGATGTGGAGGCAACTTGCGGTAAGGAATTCACGGATTGCGCGGATTCCTCATCTGTTAAGGCCCCTTTGTTTGCTATTAAGGTTATTTTATCTCTAATACTGTCAAAGATGTTGTTTTGGGTGATAAACTGGGATACCTTTGCTTTTGCTGTCGCCGACTTGTCTGTGACCAGAAGCACCTTCCCCGCCATATCGAATACTTTTTTTGTGCGTCCGTCGCACGGCAGGGAAATGTCAATAATCAATTCGTCTGTTAATGCTCCCGAACTTAGTATCAGCGCCTCAATGTTTTCCGCCGAAAGAATGTTTACATCATCGTAGTTTCCGGGTTTGCCGAGGTATGTTATGCCGTCTTCTTCTGAACTGATACCCGAAATCAGCATCTTCACGTCTCCTTCGCCGCTTTCAATCATTTCAAAAACAGAGCTTATGCTTTTGCGCCCTTCATCAAAATAGACGGGTGTGCTTGAAAATGTTTCGAGGTTTAAGTAAAACACGCTTTTCCCTTTTTGTGCCGCGGCGGCGGCAGCAGCCAATGCAACCGTTGTTTTCCCGACACCTCCCGCGGGCGACCAAATTGCTGTTATTTGGGCCGCTTTTACTGTTCCGGCTATTGCTTTTTTTGACACTTTTGAATAAGTCTCCAAAATATCTGCAACAATAGTAGAAATTCTACCGTACTTTTCAATCCTCGTGAGCTCTCCCGGTGCCTCGTCTGCCTGCATTTCCGATTGCAGTATAAGCGGCAGAGCAACTTCTATTTCTTCAATAAAATTTACAAAGATTTGGTCAATAAGGGCTATTTCGACTTTACTCTGCGATATTGTCTCTTTCAGCATATCGGGGTTGCTGCAGACAAACACTTCCAGCGTTTCACTATGATTTTTTGATATTTGCTCTGAGAGTTTCATTGAATATCGTATATCATCTGATGCAACAAGCATTTTCACTTTCATTTTTTCGTACCTCGTTTTCTTAAAAAGCCTCTTGGGGAGTTTGTATAGTACATGAAGATCATCAGCAAGTCAACAACAATTTGTCAATATTTTGTCTTAGATTTTCTACATTTTGTGTGTAAATTTCTACACATTTTTCACACTTTTGGTCTTGATATTCAGGATTTTAAAACCGCAGTTCACACTTTTCACCGGATTTTTACAACTAAAAATTTTCGCAAAAAAATTGCCCCGGAGGGGGCAATTTCGGTGCTGTGAACAAGAATACGGGTTTTAATCACCCCACCACACGCGCATATTTAAGCCAGAGGCGTGCCCGGTCGCTTTCTTTGCTTCGGTAAATTTCGTCGGCAAGTCTTTTTGCGTATGTATTTACTTTAGCGCGTTCGTCAGGGCTTAGCCTGTGGGGGCTGAATCTTGCTTTAAGCGCCAGTTCTTCTATGTCTGAAGGGGGGACAGCTTCGCTACGAGATATTTTTTCGATGTATCGCCACATGGATATGACCGCTGCGTTTGTATCGGGTTGTGTGAATCTTTTTTTGCGATGTTTAAGTATCAGATGTCGACGCACAGGCAACGATATGAGTATAAGAGCTACAAAAAACACTTTCAGAAGAAGATTAAACTGCCAAGGTTCCAGACCTAATACTGCTGCGGCTGCGGCTCCTGCACCTACGCCACCTTGATTTCCCAAAAAAGCTCCCTGACCGCTTGTTCCGAATCCGCCATCGTCAAGATACCAGAGATCTTCGGGATTTCCCATAAATTGACTTCCACCAAGTTGATTCGACAAATCCGGTCCTTCTATGAATTCTTCCCCTCCCGGTGTGTGCGGAAAGGAATGCGGAATCACTGTTTCTTCACCTCCGGGTGTTACTTCGAGGTGCAGCCAGCCGACATCGTCGTAAAACACCTCTACCCATGCATGTGCATTTTCATCTGTGAGCGTAACAGTTTGACCTACATAGCTGACCGGAACCGTGAACACATAACCCGTGGTGAATCGTGCGGGAACTCCGAGCGAGCGAAGCATCAACGTTGCTGCTGTTGCAAAGTGAATACAAAATCCCGATTCCATATATTGCAAAAAGTATAACACAAAATCTTCACCTTCCGGAACGGTTCCCGGTGAAAGTGAATACTCCGCCGAACCCCTTATAAACCCGGCTACTGCATCAACAATCTCTGTTCGCGGGGCATTCGGGTTTATTCTTGAGACCGGTGCCATCTCCCGCAGTGTTTCGGCTGTGCTTTCGTTAATTTGAAGGTATGGCTCCAAATTAACTGTGAAGTGCGGTATCGGCATCTCCGATTCGGTTACAATGATATCAAGCCCATTATAATATGCGAAATCATCATTTACGACTCGCGGATGCCGCAACGATATTATCTCATCAAGGAGAGTATGAACATTTCTCCGAATGTGGAAAAAAACGGTATTGTGATTTCTCAAACCCGGGGGGATATTCACATTATCCATGAAGTAAGGTTTCATAAAATACGGAAGATAATCTATATTTGTTACATCGCCCGTTCTTGTAATGTTAATCCCTGCAAGCGGCAACTGAATGTCAAAATACAGGGCATGGTAATTGGCAATTTGGGCAGAAAAAGTTCTTGCTACCTCGTCGCGAGCATAATTTAACATATCTGCGTTACTGTTCATGCTCCACATACGTCCGTCAAAGTGTTGCATGGAGTAACCGCGCAAGTAGAATGTGCCTGCTGTGGACACTTCAACTTCAAGCAGGTTTCGGTTTGTTATGTTCATCGAGCCTGCGTCTGCTATATTAACGTAGTTCGTGTTGAATGCCCACATGGCTCCTGCTCCTAATCCTCCGACGCCGATTGGCCACCCGCCCCCACGACCGGTATCCGGCCTTCTTTCCCAGAGATTTCCAACCCTTGTCGCTATTGCATTAAAATGTCTGTTAATCACTGCTGTGTGTACGGATCTGTCAAATCTTTCGGGTGGATTTGCGAAATAGGCAATGCCGAGAAACGTAATTGCTACAAGTAGCGCGGGCAAGGTCATTAGCCCTTTTTTCAAAAAATCATCAAAGACCAGGGTGTTTGTCAGAAGTATTGTGAGCATCACTGCCAGAAGTCCGAATATGTATATAAATGAGGGGCGGTAATCCATCGCCACAACAACAAAAGCAGGCAATATTATCGGAATTACAAAAAATGCCGTCATAAATGTGCTGCGGTGTATGCCGATTGCTATTGAAAGCAGTATTGCCATAAATATTCCGGCAGCAATGAAGAATGTCGTCGGGTCTCCCTCATAGTAAACTGATTCGGGGAAAAGCACTGTTACTACGAGCCAGTTGCTGTAAAAATCGGTTATTGTGAAAAGAAACCATCTTGCTCCTTCGATTATTCCCTCAAATGACCATACGAGCAATAAAAATGCAGGTATCAGCGATATTAGTACACCTTTGTAGCGGTAGCGTAATGCTACGGCAGATAGTATAATGCAGACAAAAAACCACAAGTAGGACGCACGCAACAAATCAACAGGAAGTGAAAATGCTGATATGAGCGCACCAAATGCACACAGCACCGAAAAGAACATGAGCAGGCTGTTTCCCGCAATTGTCAAGATTAATTCTTTTGGTGTTATATCTTTTGGCATTGTTATTCCTTTCCGTCTACCTGATATACCCAGGCAAATCGCGTGGGAAGGTTAGGGCAGTAGATTGCATCTTTTGTATCAGCGTCCAGTATGTCACTCAGGAAATCTATTAGGTCATCTTCTTTTGTCACTTCTGCAACACTTTCTTTGTCGCCGTACTTTACAAAAAACGGCATATCGCGCTCAAGTAAATAGCCTGTGAGATAACGCAGACGACCCAGTATCAGATTTTTTTGTGTCTGATTGTTCCATTGCATGATGTGTATGAGTCTGCTGTGATTGGGCGGAACGAGCGGTTCTCTGACTATGAGGTCGTCGTATTTTGCCGATATTTTCCAGTGTACGCTTCTGATGGAGTCGCCGTTGCGGTACTCGCGCAAATCGTGGTCCTCAGAGAAACCGCCTCCGGGTTTTGGTTGCAAGGTCAGTCCTATCGGCAGTGTAAGCGCGCTTTTTGGCGTTATCGCCGGGGGTAACACAAGCACTTTTACTTTGCTTTTCTTATTCACTTTCAGGGAAAACAATCCGAGCAGACTGACGGTTGAGAGTTTGTCAATCTGATATATCGTAAGCCCTGTTCTCGTTGTGTCAATGTGAATATCGGTGCGGTCATCAGCTCCCGCACTGCAAAAAACTGTTGTTTTGCTCTCAAAATCGTCTTGAACCATATTTAGTCTAAGTCCTACGCACCTGACCGGAAAAGACTTGATGTGAACAACCGTAACCACAAGTGAGCCTTCTTCGTTTTCTTCAAGTACAGAAGGCGCAGAGAGAAGTATTGTTTTTGATAACATGCCGGGCAAGCTGATAAGTAAATCGAATAACGGCAACAGCAACATCATCACAAAAAGATACCACGATAACCACGGCGGATACAGTATGTAAAAGAAAAACACCAATATTAACGTGAGTAAGTAAATAATACGGCGTATGGTCATGACTATTACCCGATACGTGGTGCTTGCACGCTTTTTAGCACTTTTCCCAATATCTTTTCTGCGGTCAGGTTTTCGTGTTCTGCTCCGGGTCGCAATACAAGCCTATGTGCAAGAGTATCAACAAATAATGGGGATATGTCGCTTGGCACCACGAAATCACGGCCTTGCAGATATGCCGCGGCTTTTGATATACTAACCAACGAGATAGATGCTCGCGGGCTTGCGCCGAGAATAATATCCGGATTGTCTCTTGTTTTGCCTATGAGAGTCACTATGTATTCGAGAATTGACGGGTCAACATGTACTTTATCTACGTTTTTACACATATCGTCGAGTTCCTCGCTTGTGACAACGGGTTCTACCAAGTCGAGCATTGCTTTTCCTTGTTTTCTCTGCAGCAGCGAAAGCTCATCAGACGCTCCGGGATACCCGAGCGACAGGCGCACCATGAATCTGTCCATCTGTGAATCCGGTAGCAATTGTGTTCCCGCTGCGCCGACGGGGTTTTGTGTCGCGATTACAATAAACGGTTTTGGAATTTCGTGCGAGGTTCCGTCTACGGTTACTTGCCCTTCTTCCATCGCTTCAAGCAGAGCCGACTGCGTGCGGCTTGTAGCCCTGTTTAGCTCGTCTGCCAGAAACAGATTACACAAAACCGCTCCCGGTGTGTACTCCAGACTTCCCGTGTCTTTATTTATGATTGAAAACCCTGTAACATCGGAAGGCAATACATCCGGAGTAAACTGCACTCTGTTGTACTCCAGATTTAAAGCTCTTGAAAACGCTATTGCAAGCGTTGTCTTTCCTACGCCCGGTATGTCCTCAATCAGGATATGCCCTCGTGCCAATATTGCCAGAAACACACGTAAAACTATCTGTTCTTTCCCTACTACGGCGTTCATAACGCTGTTTAACACTCGCCGTCCGATGACGTTTCCTTTATGGGTTTTTTCCATTTGCCACTCCTGACCTGCTTCATTGCACACTTTTATGCACTTATGCTCATAGTAGTATAATACATTATGTCAACAAAAACAATAAAAAAATATACTCGGACGAGTTTCTTCGTCCGAATCAGATTAGGTCAATGTTTTTTGTTTTTATCGCCTCAATTATATCCTCAATGGAGTTTGCCTTTTCTTTTAGGATAATTCCGCTGTATGCATGACTATTTATTTTGTGGGAGTCCGTGCCTGCTTGCATCGGAATGTTGTGTGTGGCAGCAAACTCAAACGCCCTTGAATTTGTTCCCTCTGAGTCTGCGGAGTTGCGGACTTCTACGGCATCTATGAAATGCGGCGATACCGGAAATGGTCTGTCTATATAAAAAGCGTTTCTGTAGGGGTGCGCCTGTGCTAAAAATCCTCCGTTTTGTCTAACACGTGAGCTGTACTGCTCAGCACTGAGCCGCGCAAGGTCGGGATTTTCCAGAAGAAAATCAAGCCCCAGCCCGTAAGTCAAAAAGTCAGTGCCGCGTATTGTGTATTCCCACCCCAAAAACACGTCTATGTCGTGTTTTATTCCGGCTTTTTTCGCCTCGACAAAGCCTTTGATTATGTGGTTCATCTTTTTTTCCCAAGAGTAGTTCTTGGGGCAAGTGGAATTTCCGTTTACGAAATGGTCTGTTACAATCACTCCCGCATATCCCATCTTTTTATAAAACTTAATCTGCTCTTTAGCAGAGTTAAGCGCACATGCACTCACTTCTGAGGTATGCATGTGTGTTTCATACATAAAACCCATGTTTCCTCTTAACCTTTAATCCAAGATGCGATTTCTTCGCTGAGCAGTTTTATTGTTCGCATTTGATTGACTATACGCATTTGAATAGCAACCCTAAGTTTTACACTGACCGGGTCATAGGGCTTTTGAATGTAGTCGTCTGCTCCCAGCATTAGACCTTTTCGTTCGTTGTCAACATTGCTGAGTGCCGTGACAAAGATTATCGGTATCTCGCTTGTGCTTGGGTCGTCCTTTAGGATTTTAATTACTTCATATCCATCCATTTTTGGCAGAACAATGTCCAGCAAAATGAGATCCGGTATGACGCTTCGCGCCATCTCTATTGCTTCCATACCATCTTTAGCTACGCTGAGCTCAAAGTCATGCTTTAGCATGTCTACAAGCACTGCAACGTTAAGATCACTGTCATCTACAATCAAAATACTGTTTCTATCTTTCGACATAATAAGCCCTCACCTCGTCCGTTTCGTATCACTATTGTATCATAATTTTCGGAAAATTCAATAGGTTCTGTGCATTAGTTTTCGGGTAAATACCATTCCGTTACATTTAGCTTCAATTTATCTGCAATCATCTTAATTCCATAGAGCAACCCTGCGAGTTCGTTTCCGGCTGCTTTGCGCTCCTCCGGACTTTCTTTGTTGTCCTCTATAACCTCGCTTAAACTGTCCGCTTTTTCAATAAGCACGTCTAAAGCTTCTTTAAGTTTAGAAATCGGGAAGGTATTTTTCATATCATCAAAAAAAATAAGAGGGCAATGTTTGGCTCGTTCATTGCTGTTTAGGGTATAACGTATGTCCCTGTTAAGAGCGCATACCCCGCTGTATTTATTTTGAGATGCAAGCAACGGACACTTATCACACGATTCCGGTTTTGGAAATGAAAAAGCAGCAAACATTGAGTGACCACCCCTTATATTATTTAATTCAATTATACCAAAAACAAAAAATTTTCACAATAAAAACTATTTTCTAAACACGAAAATCTGTTTCGCGCAGATGTCGAAAAAAATCTTTCAGCAAGGCTCCGCATTCTTCTTCGAGTATGCCGCCCGTTACTTGGGTCTTTGCTCCGTAAGGCTCCATAAACAGATTTAGGACACTTCCGCATGAGCCTGTCAGTTCGTCTTTTGCACCGTAAAACAATTTGCCGAGCCGCGACATCAATATTGCACCTGCACACATCGGGCATGGTTCGAGAGTAATATATATTGTGCAGCCGCCAAGCCTCCAGTCACCCAGAAACTTACACGCCTGCTCTATTGACTCAATTTCAGCGTGGGCTGTTGCTGATTTTTTTCTTTCGCGGCGATTTCTGCCGCTTCCGATTATTTCTCCGCTTGAATCAACAACAACAGCACCAACGGGAGTTTCACCGTCGGCGGCGGCTTCTTCTGCCAGCCCAATCGCCTTTTTCATGTAATAGTCGTGACTTTGCATAATATTTCCTTAAAATAACTTGGCAGCTCTGAGGATAATTCCAGTTCTTTACCTGTGCGTGGGTGGAGTAATTTCAGATGTTTTGCGTGAAGGCACTGCGAGGATTGCCCCAGTTCCGCCTTTTTTCGCCCGTATACCATATCGCCGAGAATCGGATAACCTATATGCGCCATATGGACTCGTATCTGATGCGTGCGCCCCGTTTCCAGATTGCATTGCACGTATGTGTGACGCGAAAATCTCTCTATCACCTTGTAGCGTGTGATTGCGCTACGTGAATTTTTATCAGTTACTGTCTGCCTTTTTCTGTCTGTCGGGTGCCTGCCTATAGGTGCATCTATTCTTCCCTCGTCATTTTTCAAAACACCGCATGTTATCGCCTCATATTGTCTTGTCAGCGTGCGAGCTTGCAACTGCGCAGCGAGAGACATATGAGCCTTGTCGTTTTTTGCCGCTATCACAAGACCTGACGTGTCTTTGTCTATGCGGTGAACTATGCCCGGGCGTTTTGCGCCGCCGATACCCGAAAGGCTGTCTCCGCAGTGGTATAACAGTGCGTTTACCAGTGTACCGTCAGGATGGCCGGGAGCGGGGTGGACTACCATGCCCTTGGGTTTATCCACTACTATTATATCTGCGTCTTGATATACAATGCTAATCTCTATGTTTTGAGGTAACGCTTCGGGGCTTTCAGGCTCATCAATAGTTACTTCGTAAATTTCGCCCTCTGTCGTTTTGTGATTTTTTTGCAATGCTCTGCCCCCGAGCGTCACTTTTCCGTCGAGGAGCAATTTTTGAGCCATGCTCCTTGTAAGCTGAAATATGTTTGAGGCGAGGTAGACATCCAGCCTTTCCCCGCCTTTTTCGCATAAAATGGTTGCTACGTTACTACTCATCGTCGTCTAATCCGTATTCTCTCAGTAACTCTTCAACATCGTAGTCCTCTGCATTGCTGAAATCCATATCCTCCAAATCGAACTCCCCGAGACCGTAACCTATATCGGGTGTTACATCAGTTATTGAGTCGAATACATCGGGCAGCACAATCTCTTGCTGCGGTGCGGTTTCGTGAACTTCTTGTGCTTCGTATGTTTCTTCGGGCGCGTAACTTGTTTGCGATGCGTATGTTGCTTCATGTGCGTAATCCTGCTGCGAAGCTTGTGCGACCGGGGCATATTGCTCATTTTCTGCGTATGTACCGCTTACTACTTGCTCAGCTTGTGCAGCCACTATCGAATCTATTTCCGGGAATTCGTCGTATTGTTCGCCGATACCTTCTTCGTTATATTCATTTTCGTAACCATCTTCGTAATAATCCTCATCATATTCGCCTTCTGCATGCGCTGTCTCTCCTCTCGCTTCTTTAATAGAAAGCGATATGAAATGAACGAGAAATGTCGCAAAACCGAGTGTTATAAATATGTCTGCAAAATTAAATATCGGGAAGTTGATAAATAGTGTTCTGAACATATCTACTACTGCACCGTCGTTGAAAATTCTGTCAATAAGGTTGCCCACCGTACCCCCGAGTACAGAGGCAAGTCCCAGTGAGCCCCAGAATCCGTCGTTATATCTGAGCAATATCATAATCAGCACAACAGCAGCAACAAATGCTATGCCCGCGAGCAACCACTGTTGACCTGAAAGGATATTGAGCATTGCACCGTCGTTTTCCCATCTGGTCAGCCCCAGTACGCCGGGTATTATTACAGGACCTCTTTCTCCTATTTCAAGTGTTCTCATTATATAATGTTTAAAGAACTGGTCAAGCGCAACTATCAGCGCTGAAAAGATAAATATCAGCATATTTTGTGTTTTCCTTTCAGGTGGGCGGTGGATTCCTACCCTCGGGACGCAGGGGTTTGCGCATCCTACATCGGGTGGTTTATGACTACATCATGGCAGCGGGGGCATAGTGTCGGGTGGTCGGCTTTTGTTCCGACATTTTTGTCGTGTTTCCAACAGCGGGAACACATGGGACTATCACTTGGCTTTACTACGATGGTTACTCCCTTAAACTCTACCCCTTCATAGCCCTGCGCATTGCCGGCGTGAACATTTACAGATGAAACTATAAATAAGTCCGGCAAATCCATATCGGCTATGGCTGAAAATTCCTTTTTCGCCTCATCGCTCAGGTATATTTCTACATCGGCATCAAGCGACTTTCCTATCGCTTTTTCGTTACGGGCGATTTCAAGAGCCTTGTTCACATCAGCCCGTAATTTCTTTAGCTTAACAAACACTTCCTCACGCTCGGGAGTCAGTATACCCTGCGGCATTGGCTCAGGCATTTGATTTAAAAGAACACTTTCCGGGTCAACACCTTCACGCTTTGGCATATAAGACCAGATTTCCTCTGCTGTAAAGGCAAGTAACGGCGCAAGCATACGCACCAATGCATCAAGAATTATGTATATTGTTGTCTGTGCGCTTCGGCGTGACAAACCATTTTTTTCGTTACAATAGAGCCTGTCTTTTATGATGTCAAGATAGAAGTTTGACATATCAACCGCGCAGAAATTGTGGATAGCATGATATATTGTGTGATATTCATAACGATCATATGACGCTTTGACCGATGTGATTAGCTTGCTCAGAGTGGATAACGCCCAACGGTCAAGCTCAGGCATTTCCTCCGCGGGCACCAAAGAATTCACATCAAACCTATCGAGGTTGCCGAGTATATACCTCGCCGTGTTGCGTATTTTCAGGTATATGTCTGAGAGCTGTTTGAGAATATTTTTTGAAACACGAGTGTCAACTCTGTAGTCTGAGGAAGCTACCCAAAGCCTGAGTATGTCTGCGCCGTAGTCTTTTATGACTTCCTCGGGAGCGACTGAATTTCCAAGCGATTTGTGCATGGCTTTACCTTCGCCGTCAACCGTCCAACCGTGTGTAATAACTCTTTTATATGGTGCTGCTCCGTTTACCACTATGCTTGTAAGCATAGATGATTGAAACCAGCCTCTATACTGATCGTTGCCCTCTATGTATAGGTCAGCGGGGAAACTGAGACCTTTAAATACACCACTGCTAAGTACTCCCGCATGTGTAGAACCTGAGTCAAACCAAACATCGAGCGTATCCGTGCCTTTTCTGAGTTTTGCCGCCGAACAGTGCGGACAGGTAAATCCTGCGGGCAGTATTTCGTGCGTTTCCATTTCGTACCACGCATTTGAACCTCTTTCTCCGAAAAGCTTTGCGACCACATCGGTAGTTTCAGGTGTACAAACAGGTTTATCACAAGTCTCGCAGTAGAAGATAGGGATTGGCAGACCCCAATGCCGCTGGCGGGATATGCACCAGTCAGAGCGTTCGGCCAGCATTGCTATCATACGCTCTTTGCCCCATTTCGGAATCCACTCTATTTCCTCACATGCCTTGACTGCGGTTTCTTTCATGGCATCAACCGATGCGAACAATTGCTCCGTTGCACGGAAGATAATAGGCTTTTTGCATCTCCAGCAGTGCGGGTATGAATGGACAATTTCTTCTTCCGCAAATAGTGCACCGCTCTTTCTCAAATCTTCGATAATTATATCTATAACCTTTGAGTAGTGATGCCCTTCATATTGAAGTGCTTCCTCGGTCATTACTCCTCGTGAGTTTACAGGCGTAAACATAGGCAGTTCTTTGTAGTTGCGGCAGACATTGAAGTCGTCCACCCCATGCCCGGGAGCTGTGTGAACACAGCCTGTTCCGGCTTCTACGGTTACGTGGTCGCCGAGTATTACAAGAGAATCTCTGTCATAAAACGGGTGCTGTGTTTTTACCCGTTCAAATGCACTGCCGGGTAGTTTTTTGATAACGTCAAATTTTTCTATGCCCGCTTTTTCAAAAACGGCTTTTGCAAGCTCAGAGGCTACTACAAATATCTCATTTCCTACGCGGCATACTGAATATTCTATTTTTCCGCCCATGCTGATAGCCACATTTCCCGGAAGTGTCCACGCTGTAGTCGTCCATATAAGAACATACGCGTTTTCAGCATTTTCTACACCGTCTAAGACCCCTTTTGAGTCAGTTATTTTAAATTTCACAAATATCGGCTTACAAGGCACATCTGCGTATTCTATTTCGGCTTCTGCAAGTGCAGTTTCATCGTTCGGACACCAATACACCGGCTTTAACCCTTTGTATATGTATCCTTTTTCATACATTTTCCCAAATACTCGGACTTCTTCCGCTTCAAATGACGACGCCATTGTTAGGTATGGGTTATCCCAATCACCGATTAACCCGAGCCGCTTAAACTGCTCGCGCTGTTTATCAACATAGCTTGCGGCAAATGCGTGGCAGGCGTTTCTGTATTCCGGTATTGACATCTTTTTTCTGTCGATTTTATTTTTTTTGGTTATTGCACTCTCTATAGGCAATCCGTGGGTATCCCAGCCGGGAGTATACGGCGCATAATGGCCCGTCATATTTTTGTGGCGCACAATTATGTCTTTGAGTGTTTTGTTCATCGCGTGTCCGATGTGAATATCTCCATTTGCATATGGAGGACCGTCATGCAGAATATACGAGGGTTTTCCCTCGTTTTTCTTCATGAGCTTTTCGTAGATTTTCTTTTCATAAAATGACGCAAGAAGCTCGGGTTCCTTTTTGGGGAGCCCTGCCCGCATGGAAAAATCTGTTTTTGGCAGTAGTATTGTGGCGTTGTAATCAGAGGACATAGGCTCAGTGTTTTTCCTTTCGTAAGCAACCGACGGTTTGCCCTAATCTTCGGTGTCGAAGTTTGCTCCGAATTTCAGGTCGTCGAAATCGAATTTTGGCCTTGGAGATGTAAGCTCTACCGGTATATCATCTTCAGGTGAATAGAGCTTCATTGAGTCGTCATCATCCGCGAACAATGATTGCGGCGGCTCACTCGCGGCTGCGGGGGGGGTGTTTATTGTTGGTGAATCATCCTGATGCATATGAATACTCTCAGGACCTTCAAGTGCCATTTCTTCAACGGCATTACCGATTTCTTCTGCAATACTGTCAAATTCTATGTCGTCAACTTCGTGCCCCACTTGCTTAGGTTCTTGCACCTTCGGCGGTTTCGGTGGAGGCGGTGGCGGTGGTGCCTCAGGAGGTGGAGGAGGCGGTGGTGGCGGAGCTTGTTTAGGTGTAGCCTTAACAGGAGGTGCGGCGTTTGCCGGCGGTGCTCCTTTTTTGGGTTTGACCGTGCGCTGCGCTGTTTCGAGTTTTTTCAAAAATTCAGAATGTTTGCGTAAAATCGCCTGAGCAAGTTCAATAAACTTGGCGGTTTCTTTTGACGCTGCCACAAGGCGCATTTCTTCTTCCGCTACCTGCCTTGCAGTCTCTGTAAGCTTTTCCCTGATTTCTTTTTCAGTGCTTTGCAGCATTTCGTCTCTTGCTTTGTTGGCCTCGGAAGTGATTTCGTCACCCATTCGTTGCGCCGTCAAGAGAGCCATTCTCATGGCATCTTCTGTCGTGCGGTATTCTTCAACCTTTTCAACTAACACTTTCAGCTTGCCTTTAAGGATAGCGTTTTCTTTATACAGTGCGCTGTAATCTTCTGTCACCGATTCGAGAAAATCGTCAACCTCGCCCATGTCGTAACCATTGACAAGAACCTTGTTAAAACCTTTTTCTGCTATGTCTTGTGGAGTCAGCATATCTATTCAGTCCTTTCGGCTTTTGTTTTGCTCAGTTTCTGCGGAACCGGTGGTGAGTGTGGAACGCAGAGGGCTGCGTCATCTACAGGGAATGCGGGAGACAGTGCGGGTGCAAAATGCTAAAAATACAGTCCATTGTTTTCGAGTTCGTCTATCAAATCACCGAGTAAGTCTACGTTGTATGGCGTGATAAGGTATGTGTTTACTGCTACTTTCTTTATTTTGCCTTCCTGAGCATAAGCTACGCCGCTGAGAAAGTCAACAAGCCGACGCGCTATATCCTTGTTCGTCTGCTCAAGATTAAGCACAACGGTATGACGGTCGCGCAGGTTGTCTGCTATCTCCGCAGCGGCTTCAAAACGTTCAGGCTTAAACAATGCGACCTTCAGTTGCGCCGTCGCATGTATGTTTACCACTTTATTATTATTAAGTTTTTGTTCTTCAAAACCTCCATAGGTACTTCTTGCCTGTGCCGGAGTTTTTGGGGCAAGCGGCAACTCATCAGTCATTTTCGGCTGAAAATCGTCAAAGTCGTCTTCGTCGTCATAAGGCTTTGTTAGTCTTTTTAACTCATTGAATAATCCCAAATCAAGAGACCTCCCTTAGTTTAAAGTGGCTTATTAAGTCAGCGTTCACCGAAGATTGCAGAGCCAACTCTAACCATATTAGAACCGAATCGGATTGCATCAACGTACGTATCACTCATACCCATAGAAAGTAATCGTACAGAGACATTATCGTATTTTTTTGCGCTCATGTCAACAAAAAGCTTAAACATTATGTCAAAATAGTAACAATTTCTTTCATTTTCCACAAAAAACGGAGGAATTGCCATGAATCCATGTACGTTAATTCC
>Ga0209755_10001704_pt1 | contig 33019 bp, 30 predicted proteins | sample TergutCo191P1_FD_187301 | JGI IMG/M metagenome (GOLD analysis project Ga0209755, IMG submission 187301) | Cornitermes sp. P1 segment gut microbial communities from Petit-Saut dam, French Guiana - Co191P1 (SPAdes) (version 2) | ecosystem: Host-associated > Arthropoda: Insects > Digestive system... | reverse complement strand
CTTGCCGCTCGACTTGCATGCTTAAGACGCGCCGCCAGCGTTCGTTCTGAGCCAGGATCAAACTCTCCATGATATTAATTCTATCCGGCCGAAGCCGGGTAGATATTTCATTTAGAGTCCCTGACTTGCGAAAAAGACTTTGTCTTTTTCGCTGCAGTTTCAACTTGTTGAAACTGCTTAGAATTGTCAAGGTTCTTGGTACCTTTTTGGGTACCAAGTGTGAAGTTTCCTGTTAAGAAAACTTCTTAGTCTAACCGCTAAAAAGCAGTCAGACACTTCAACATACGCTTGCTGCTTTGGTAAAATGCTTCGCATTTTACCCATGAGTTTCAACCTTCGGTTGAAACTCAAAGCTAAAACCCGTTAGGGTTTTAGCAACCTTCTCTTGGTATACCACCCCTGGTATACCACCAAGTTTCAACCTGCGGCTGAAACTTGAAACTAAAACCCGTCAGGGTTTTAGTAACTCTCCCCTTCCCTATGCTTGTTCCTTCAATCTGTAAAAGAACAGGCTTTTTGACAAATATCGCTGGAACTGTCAAGTTCCCAAAGCCGTAAAAAGACGACTTTTCACCAACGCAAGATTTTAAATTGCGCAAGTTTTCAGAAGATACTATTTCCGTCAACACTTTGTCAAGTGCCTCGCCAAAAATTTTCACAAATTTTTAGCACGGAAAAATAACCTTTTTTCGTGTGTGAAGCGTTTGGAAAACACGCCCCTGTTCTGCTTAAGCTTATTGCCCTAGCAATGTGGTTGGCGCACGCCTTTTTTCAATTTGCTGATGTGAACATCAGCCTTTTGAAGAATCCGAAAAATCCCGGTTAGGGTGACCTCAACCTAAATCCAATTTAAAGACGATATTAGGCGAAAGATTCCCTTTTGATATCCTGTCAACAATATAACAAGTTTAAAAAACTTTGTCAAGAGTTTTCACAAAAAAAATAATTTTTTTTTGCAATATTTAAAATGCGATCATTGCGGCTTGAACCGCAAAACCAACCGTTACCGGAATCGCCAGATTGTCATAATCTTTTAGAGGCAGAGCTTCAACAATCATGGCTGTAAATGCCGCAATAAAGGCGATTCGCAAACTTCCGCTGACCGCGAGAGCGCTGACCAAAACAACGGAAAAACAAGCCAAAGAACCCTCTAAACTCTTGCCAAAAAGGAAATCCGGGCGTATTTTTCCAAAGAATTTACCTATTAAACTGGCAATCCCGTCACCGAAAGCAAGTGCATAAATCGCAATTGCCGCCGCATTTGACGGATATAAAAGCAGGGCAAGAAGCGCGCCAAAACCCAGAGTTACAGGTCCTAAAACAAAATGCCCAAGATCACGCGGTCTTGACGCCATACTCGTTATGGAAGAAATTACAGGGATTTTTATGCCGCAAAGACGCATACATTCCATCAGGGTATAACCTAAAATGCCAATCATTAGAAGCGCGATGGTCGCAGTTTTGTTCATGGCGGCAACAGCCGGAGTAAGCGCAATGAGAAAGTGCAGCGATTTTCTGATGATTTCAGATTTTGATTCGCCGGTAAATTTCGTCGTTGTTGCAATGGATTGAAAAAAAGTAACTGCCCTTTCCATACTATTTTACTAGCAAGAATCGTGCCAAGCGCGGTAATTAACAGTTAATAATTCATAAGTCTATATGCAGCATAGAGTTAAGTAGAATCAATGAAAAACAAAAACATCATGATTTTTCCAGATCACATAAAAAAAAGTATAAAATATTATACAGTTTGTTTATATATTTACTATGAAAAAAGAACCAAAAACTAAAATATTGACTAGAATTTAATAAATCTATAAAATGCAATGATATTAAAAGTGGCGAAAGTCACAAACATAAAAAGGAGAATTTTATGAGTTCAGAGAATGAAAAACCTCAAAAGACGAGTATTTTCAAAGGTTATTTGGAATTCGTCGACAGCCCCAGATTTTTTACAACCCCGTTTTCATGGTTGTATCTGGTGGTCGCAATTGCATTCCTTGCGTTGCCGGTTCTTGTACTGGTTCAAGGGATTAATTTAGACATCTTTAAAAAGTACGATGGTGTCTTCTATGTGGGCGGAAAAGTAGTATTCGCGTTCATATTGTCGCTTCTCGCCGCGACAGCCGCCGCGATCATCTCATTTATAGTCGCATGGAACGGCAGAAAAAATGAAAAAACAAGCAAATTGAACATCAATTTTATTATTGACGTATGCGCTGATTTACTCGCTCTCATAATAAAAGCTATTGCGCATTTCATCGGCGTTTTTGGCTTCTTTGTCGGTCTTTTCGCTCTTATTTTCGGACATGAATTGATTGGCACAATCGGTATTCCGTTTAGCCCGGTAATAATCATGATCGGTTCCGTGCTTGTCGGTTACGGTCTTGTCTGGTTTGCAAAACTGTTCAAATTCCTATATGCATGGATTTGCAGAGTAATTGTAAAAGTAATCGTTCAGATATTCAAATTTGTCATATTGCATGCAATCGGCACTATTTACAACTTTATTGCGCATGTGCTCAGACAATTATTCGATTATATCTTCGTACTTATCCAGGCAATCGTTGACTTAATCGTAAATGGATTAAGAGTTATAATTGCTCTTGTTTCACGGCTCGGCAGATTCCTGCTCGCTTATTCGCGTTCACCTTTCAAAAACCCGAATTATAACGACGCAAAAGTAACTTATAACGAATAACGGAGGTTATCATGGCGTCATTAAATTCAGGCTATCCGCTGCTGGAAGACGAGCAATTGGTTCTCGAAGTTGAATCAAAGCTCTACATGACCAGTCCGTGGCTGTTGTTTCGTTTTATATGGGGAATAATACGTCCCTTTTTACAGATACTCGGATTTCACAGAAAAGGTTATCTGATTGTTACCAACAGACGTCTAATTGAATATTATACTCAGACTATTTTCTGGCTGATAAAAATCAGAAGATTCTCGGAAAGTATTTCCCTGAAAAAAATTAAAGGGAATATTCATTGGACTAAAAAAGGATCTTTCCTTTTCTTCTGCAGAACATACCAGATATGCTATAACAAATCATGGCTGTATCGCGTGTACTTTAACCTGAGAGGTAAAGAAGAAGCTGAAGCAAGTAAAATTGTAAATCTTCTTAACCGCGCGGTAATGAACGCGCAAAACTAAAAAGATTTTTCTGCATATCAAAGCGCCGGACATTACCCGGCGCTTTTTTTATCTTAACGCGGTATGAGCCGCTTTAAAATTTTCAAGGTAGAATTTTTTCCTTGCTTTTTATATAATTATTTCATGAAAACAACAACAATGTTCCATTGGGCTGATGAAGCCGCGGCGAAGATTATTTTTGAAAAAGGCGAAAAAGATTTATACACCTGCGCATCGGGCATTACTCCTTCCGGCAGCGTGCATATCGGAAATTTCAGGGAAATTATTTCTGTTGATTTAGTGGCGCGTTCTCTGCGTGATATGGGTAAAAACGTGCGTTTCATCTATTCGTGGGACGATTATGACGTATTTCGCAAAGTACCGGCGAATATGCCGAAAAAAGACAAGCTCGACAGCTATCTGCGCTTTCCTATCACAATGGTTCCTGACCCTTGGGAAAGGGATGAAAATTACGCGCGGCATCATGAGGTTGATGTTGAAAGCGCGCTGCCAAAAGTTGGGATTTCCCCGGAATATATTTATCAGGCGGCTAGGTATAGAGCTTCGCATTACGCGCAAGGCATTCGCAGGGCGCTTGAAAAGAGAGATGTGTTAAAAAACATTTTGGATAAATTCCGCGATGAGGAACATAAGATTCAAGGAGAATGGTGGCCTGTCAGCGTTTTTTGTGAAAAATGTAATAAAGATGAAACCGAAATTATAAGCTGGGACGGCGATTGGGGATTGAGTTATAAATGTAATAAATGCGGTAATGCTGAAAAGCTCGATATAAAAACCGCTAAGGGAATTAAACTTTCATGGCGTATTGACTGGCCTATGCGCTGGGAATTTGAAAAGGTAGATTTTGAACCTGCCGGCAAAGATCATCACAGCCAAGGTGGAAGTTTCGATACCGCAAAGCATGTCTGTAAAGATGTTTATGACTGGAACGCTCCTGTGACTTTCCGCTATGATTTTATCGGTACAAAGGGTTTACCGGGAAAGATGTCATCATCTTCAGGGAATGTTATCACTTTGGATGATGTGTTAAATGTATACACGCCTGAACTGGCGCGCTATCTTTTCGCAGGCACAAGACCGAATACAGAGTTTACGATCTCTTTCGATCTTGATGTAATAAAAATTTATGAAGATTATGATAAGACTGAACGGATCGCGTGGAAAATGGAAGCCGCGAAAGACGAGGCGGCTTATCAGAAGGAAAGGCGTATTTACGAGCTTTCACAAATCAGCGCGGACGGAAAAACTCCGGCGCTTGATGACAGCCAAAAACCGTATCAAATACCTTTCAGGCATTTATGCAATTTGATTCAAATTGCCGACTGCGATATTGATAAGGCGCTCGCGGATTTACAAGCAGGCGACGGTAATATAAAGCAGCAACAGCTTGCGGCTTTAAAATCGAAAGCGCAATGCGCGAAATTCTGGATACAAAACTGCGCACCTGAAGAATTCCGTTTTCATCTGCTTCAGGAAAATGAAGAACCGGGACGCTCTCTTTCTGACGATGAAAAAAACGCGGTGCGCATTCTTCGCGACGATGTTATCTGCAAAATAGAAGAATTCGCCGATGACAAAACCTGCGGAAGCGCGATTTACGCGGCAGCCGAGAAAGCCGGTATTGACGCTAAAGCGCTTTTTAACGCGGCGTATAATGCTTTAATCGGCAAGGATCAGGGACCAAGATTAGCCAGTTTCCTGAGAACGATAGATAAAAACAGGATGCTTAAAATCCTAAAAAATTACTGATAATAAAGGCTTTTCCGAAATTAACCGGGTTTTGGAAAAGGCTCAATTAATCTTTTGTAAGAATGGGCGGCAAACCGGGAAACTGTCGCCATTTGTATTTTTCATCCGTGGAAGCCGCTTTTATCAGCATTACATTATTTTTGTGTAATGCCGCTTCGGCTTCTTTTGGAATATTGTCATCTGTAATAACGCCTGCGAGTTTGTCAAAATGAATCAGGTTATAGGTTCCTTTTCTATTAAACTTTTCGGATTCCGTAAGCATGAAAACCCTGTTGGCGCAGGCAGCCAGCCCGGTTATTGTTTCAACGCGGAAATAATCATTCCCCATGAAACCATGTTCGGAAATAAAACCGTCAGCGCCAATGAATAATTTATCTACGCAAAAATTACTGGCGCATTTTGAAACAATGGAGCCTGCCAGAGTTTGTGAATCGGGAATAAAATATCCGCCGAGCAGAATAATTTTAATATTTTTATAACTATGAATGTAATTTAATATGAATAACGAATTTGTAATAATTGTGATATTTTTATGCGTCATTGCCAGTTCCTGCGCAAATAATGTACAGCAAGACCCTGATTCCATCATCACAGTTTCGCCGTCTTCAATTGTCTGAGCCGCCATTGCCGCAATTCGTTTTTTTATCATGTAACAGACAGCAAATTTTTTACTTGTATCGTTTGCCTCGTTAATACTGGCAAAACCTTTACTGCGTTTGGCGATATTCAACTTTTCAAGATTGTCTAAATCCCTTCTGAGTGTCGCCTGAGAAACACCAATAAGCTCGGCTAGCAGGTTCACTTTTATTGATTTATTATTTCCCAAATACTCCATAATCTTGACGCATCTTTCGTTCATTAATTACTTCCAATTTAATATTTTAATCATACAGGTTTAAAAAAACCTCGTATCATTGGTAATAAAATACCAATATTATTAAAATAGAAAATCTGTAGAAAAGGTCAAGAAAAATCGTACATAAATATTACTATAAAACCGGATAGGTCTAAAAATCCAAAGACCTGCTCTCTATTTTATCAAGTACATGTTTGGCAAATTCATCCGCTTTCATGGCAGGAAGCTGTTTTCCGTCCCGCAAGCGTATCGATACTGTGCCTTCGTCCATTTCTTTTTGACCGACAACCAGCATATAGGGAATTTTCCGCGTCTGACAATCGCGAATTTTGGCATTTAAACGGTCATCGCTCAATTCCGCTGTTACGCGTAAATCTTTAGCCTTAAGTTCCGCAGCGACTTTTTTCGCGTAATCGTTGAATACTTCAGAAACGGGAATGACCGCTGCCTGCTCCGGAGCGATCCACACAGGGAAAGCGCCGCCAAAATGCTCAATAAGCACGCCGAAAAAGCGTTCAAGGCTTCCGAAAAGAGCGCGGTGTATCATGTAGGGGCGTTTGTGCTGTCCGTCGTTATCAACAAATGTTAAGTCAAAAAGTTCAGGCTCGTTAAAATCGAACTGAATAGTAGACATCTGCCATTCTCTGCCGAGAGCATCTTTAATTTTTATATCGATCTTAGGACCGTAGAAAGCGCCGCCGCCTTCGTCCATTTCGTAAGCAAGACCTTCCGCGTCTATCGCTCTTTTTAAACTTTCAAGAGCATCATCCCATTTTTTTTGTTCACCAACGCTGTCTTTAGGTCTTGTGGCAAGATAGGCTTTTATGTCTTTAAAACCAAAAACTTTCCAGATACTTAAACTGAAGCGAAGCACTTCTCGAATCTCGCTCTCCATTTGTTCGGGCGTGCAGATTATGTGCGCGTCATCCTGAGTAAAACCGCGCACGCGAAGGAGTCCGTGCAAAACGCCTGAGCGTTCGTAACGGTACACTGTTCCAAGTTCTGCCCAGCGAAGAGGAAGGTCGCGGTAAGAGTGACCTTTGTTTTTGTAGATCAATAAATGGAAAGGACAGTTCATCGGTTTGATGTAATAATTTTGCTTGTCAATTTCCATGGGGCTGTACATATTGTCTTTGTAAAAACCAAGATGCCCCGATGTTTCCCAAAGCCAGCTCTTTCCGATGTGAGGCGTATAAAGTATCTCGTAACCGTTGCGGTAATGTTCTTTGCGCCAAAAATCTTCGAGCGCGACTCTCATTCTGCCGCCGTTGGGATGCCAATAGATAAGCCCCGCTCCGGCTTCTTCATGAATCGAATAAAGGTCCATTTCCTTGCCTACGCGGCGGTGATCTCTTTTTTCAACTTCTTCCAAAAACGCAAGATGGGCTTTTAACTCCTTCGGCGTTTGCCAAGCTGTTCCGTAAATGCGCGTAAGCATTTGACGGTTTTCATCGCCTCTCCAGTAAGCGCCTGCAATGCTTTGCAGTTTGAAAGCCGCGGAATTGATCTCTTTTGTATTTTCAACATGAGGTCCTCTGCAAAGATCGCTCCATTGCGCGTCACCTTTTGCATCGCGATTTTCATATATCGTAATTATTTCATTTTCAGGTAAATCATGAATGAGCTCGGATTTAAACGGCTCCATGGCAAATAACATCAGCGCGTCTAAACGCTTCGCCGTAATTTTTACAAAAGCCTGTTTGCTGTCGATGATCTTTTTCATCTCCGCTTCGATAGCGGGAAGGTCATCGGCGGTAATCGCCCGAGGCAGGAGAAAGTCATAATAAAAACCGTTCTCAATTGCGGGTCCGATGGCGGTTTTAGTTCCGGGAAAGAGCTGTACCACAGCTTGCGCCATAATGTGACTCACCGAGTGACGGATCGTTTCTAACCTATTGTTAGCATCTAATTGATTTTCAGACATAATAATATAATAACATAATATTCGAATAATAGTCCATGAATTTCCTTTGAATTTAAGGGATTATAGAAATAAATATCAATATCTGATATATTTTTGATAATGAATGCTATCGAATTGCTGGCTCCGGCAGGTTCACCCGAAGCGCTCGACGCCGCTGTGGGAGAAGGCGCGGACGCTGTTTACCTTGGGCTTAAAGATTTTAACGCAAGGCTGAGAAGCTCCAATTTTACTTACGCTCAATTTGAAAGCGCTCTGCGTTCGCTGCGCCGCATGGGGAAAAAAATCTACGTTACCGTGAACACGGTTTTTGAACAACGTGAAGCGGACAGAATGTACCAGTTTTTAAAATACCTCGCAGACAATGAACCTGACGCGATAATTGTTCAGGATTTCGGCGTTATCGCGATGGCAAAAGCTGAGTTTCCTTCCCTTAGGCTTCATGCCTCAACCCAGATGAATATTGCGTCCGCAAGAGGAGCGAACGCTCTTTCGCGTCACGGCGTATCGCGCGTTGTTTTAGCGCGTGAACTATCTCTAGAAGAGCTGCGCAGTATTAAAACAGAAACCAATCTTGAACTTGAGGTTTTTGTTCACGGAGCGCTTTGTATCAGCGTTTCAGGTATTTGTCTTTTTTCAAGTTTTCTTGGAGGAAAATCGGCTAACAGGGGGATGTGCACTCAGGCATGCAGAAGATTGTATCACCGCGCGGATAAAACAGAAGGCGCAGGTTATTATTTCAGTCCTAACGATTTACAGCTTTTGGAACGTGTTCCCGATCTTGCCTGCGCAGGCATTAAAGCCATAAAAATCGAAGGCAGAATGAAAAGCGCGTCTTACGTTGGAGCGGTTGTTTCCGCGTATCGGCTTGTCGCGGACGCTGTTGCGAACGGCGATGAAAACGAAATACAGCGAAGCATTGAACAGGGGCGGGAATTTTTAAAAAATGATTTCGCGAGAGCGAAAACGCAATATCTTTTTAACAGCGGCGGCAATATTGACTGGCTGAATCCGCAGCAGGACGGCGGAACCGGAATCAGTCTTGGCGCAATTTTAAAAATAAAAAATACAGGTGAAGAAAGATGCGCGCTTGTTACAGCTCCAAAGGATATAACTTTATCTGTCAGAGATTCTGTGCGCGTTCATCATAGTGATGATTCGGGAAGAGTTTCGCAGAAACTTACATTTGCAGAGAAAGCGAAGCCGTCAAAATCCGTCAAAAGCGGTTCCTATTGGATTTCAATTCCTGAAGGTTCGGTTGGCGATCATGTTTATTTAATACAAACAAAAGAAATGAGAAAACGGTATGCGCCTGTACTAACTCAGGTGTCGGGAAGCAAGGGACCCGGCAGAGAAAAAGCTCCTTTTCCTCAGATACAAATGCCGTACAGCGAAGAAACAGGTAGGAAATCCGGGAAAGGCGATATTTTTCCTGAAGGGTTTTATGTGTCGGTTTCACGTCCCGAAGATTTGTATATAGTCCAGTCATCGCGCCCGCAGAAGGTAATGCTGGAACTTAGCAGAAAGAACGCAAAATATTTATTAGCTGATAACAAGCCTCCTTTGCCTTTTAAACCCGAACAGATGATTTTAACTCTGGATCCGTTTTTCCCGCAGACGGCAGCTTCACTGCAGCAGGACGCAGATAATAGAAATGGAGCGTTAGCGGAAGAAATAAAACAATTAATGGAAAGAGGTTATTATCAATATGTGGTAAACAATCCCGGACATTTTTCGTTATTCAGAGAATTTAATAAGGCAAAGTTGATAGCGGGACCGTGGCTTTATATGTTCAATTCATGGTCGCTTTCGTTTGTGTCTTCTTCAGGAGCCGACGCTTTTATATCACCGCTTGAAAATAACAGACAGAATTTAGAAAAAACAATAGGCAGTCAAAAGAAACTGCGTAAACTTTTTTTTATTACCGTTTTCGCATGGCCTCCATTGTTCAACGTCAGAGCGGATTTAAGCCATACGCTTGATTTAAACTCATTTGCAGATAACAAGGACGAAGAGTTCCTGCTTTCAACAAGCAGGGAAGGCACAAAAGTTTACCCAAGAAAATATTTTTCGATAATCGATAAAATCAAGTTTTTAAAAGAAGCGGGATTCGGGCGTTTTATAATCGATTTAACCGGTACTGTATTGAAAAAATCAAACTACAAGGATTTAATGCGTTCGGTAAATGAAAACGCCGAAGGTAATCTCCAGCCGCTGCCGAATTCCAGCCGCTTTAACTGGAAAGACGGTTTTTATAAAATCAATGAATCAACATCCCCTCGGCACGAATAAAATCTTTTATCATTTTAATCCTGCCGCAATTTATTAAATGCGTTTACATCTGCCGTTTTACCGGCAGATGTAAACAGATTAGAATGCCACCGTTTCCAGCTCCTTTCCCACAGGTTTGCTTGAAGCCGCCGCCATTTCAAGCTCTGAGTTTTCATCGCTGGAATAGTCTTCATCGTCAAAACTGTCAACAGAAGGTTTTGCCTCTTTTCTGAATTCGGGACGGAATTCAACATGCTCCGCGACAATGTTGATCCTTGAATGTGTCTTGCCTTCAGGATCATTCCAGCGGTTTTGCTTCAAGCGCCCCACAACGCGCACGCCTCTGCCTTTCTTCCCTTTCGCGTAACAAACTTCCGCGAGCCTCGCCCATGTTTCCACATCAAAGAAAGAGACTTCTTTCTCGTAAGCGGAATTGGGATCCTGCTTGTAGTAACGATTCGACGCAATACACAGATTACACACTTGCGTCCCTTTTGCTGTCGATTTAAGTAATGGGTCTCTGACCAGATTACCTTCGACTAAAATAGAATTGAGGTTGTTCATACACACCCTCCTGATTAAGTTCCGGCAGCAGTCTGCCGCCGGCCAAGAATTTTTCATGGAAGAAAAACTTGGATATATATATATGGTTCGCGTATGCTCAGAGCTTCCTCAAAAATAAAAATTTATAATGAAATTTGCTGTCCGTGTGCGTTATTCAAACTATCAGCGAAGAATATTGACAAAAACATATATAGCGTACATATTGGTAACATGGAACAGGAAAAACAAAAGAAAATGCAGGGGTTTACCTCCAGCGGCGGGTTTAAGATTATAATGCTTATTATTATAATTCTTCTTCTTCTAATTCCGATTTCAATGATTCGATCTCTTGTAAATGAGCGCAGCAGCCGCGCTGACAAGGCGGAAGAATCAATCATGGAAGCATGGGGAAGTCAGCTTAATATATACGGTCCTGTTATCCGTATTCCCGTGGTGGAACGCGATGAAATAAAGACTTCAACAGAAAAAGAAGGCGAAAAAATAAATATTGTTATAAAAAACAAAGCCCTATGGATAACGCCCAGAGACTTACAAATTACCGGTAATTTATCCGCTGAAAAAAAGCGGCGCGGTATTTTTTCTGTAGCTCTTTTTTCCGGCGAAATGGAGCTTACAGGATCCTTCTCGCTTGAACGTATAATGAGCGAATTAAAAGAAAACCAAACCCTGCATCCCGAACAAGCTGAGATAATAATCGGCTTAACCAGCCAAAAAGGAATTCGCAAAGTGCTAAAAGCGGATTGGAACGGGAACGAGTTATTTTTAAAACCAGGCAGCAGGCAATTCGCTTTTGACACCAATAATGACAACGGCATGAACGCGTTAAGCCCTTTAAAATCAAACGAATTTAACGCTTTTGAGATACGATTCGCCGTACAAGGCGGTAAATCAATACGAATGCTTCCAATCGGCGAACTTACCCAGTCGAGCATAGTTTCCGACTGGGTTTCACCTTCCTTCCAGGGAGGCTCGCTGCCCATAGATTATTCTTTATCTGGAAGCGGCTTTGACGCAAAATGGGAAATTAGTTATTTGAGCCGATCCATACCTCTATTCTGGTGGACGACTGAAAGCGGCGGCTATGACGGCAGATTAAATCTTAAGCGCGAACTTTACGGCGTGGATTTTTTTAAACCGCTTGATCATTACGCATTAAACGAACGCGCTGTAAAATACGCGATTTTATTTTTAGTCATTCCGTTTTTAACTTTGTTCTTCCTTGAAATATTCTCGCGAAAATCGATACATCCGACTCAATACCTGCTTTCAGGTCTTGCGAATGTTATTTTCTATCTGTTGCTTTTATCAATTTCCGAACATCTGTCCTTTTCCATTGCGTATCTGATTGCCGCTTTCGCGCTTACGGGGATGATGTCACTGTACGCGCGATCTCTTCTTGAAACATGGGCAAGAAGCGCTTACATGGGACTTGTTATGGCTCTGCTCTACCTGATTCTATATCTGACGCTCAATGCAGAAGACTGGGCGCTTTTAATTGGTTCAATCGCGGCATTCTTAATCTGCGGCGTTGTGATGTTCCTTACAAGAAAACTTGATTGGAAAAATTTGAATATAAAGGGAGATATGCTGCCTAAGGAGTGAAAAAATGAGAAAAGTTATTTCTATAATTTTTACGCTTTTCTCATTTTTCGCCGCAAACCTCAGCGCTCAGAATAATGTTGACGATTTTTCTTTAAAAAGCCTGCAAACGTATCCTTATAAAACAAGCCCTATTACAATTCAAAAGCTCGCCTTCAAAAACGATCTTCAACACGCGTATAATGTCACGTTCACTTCTATGAACTTAACAGTGAGCGCAAGGCTCAGTATACCTGCGATAAAACATGAAGACATAAAAGGAATTGTAATAATGCTGAGAGGTCACCAACGCGCAAATAATTACTATACAGGAAAGGGAACCGAAAACCCTGCAAAAGGTTATCTTCAGCGCGGATGGGCGGTAATCGCCCCTGATTTTTTCAGTTATGCTTCTTCATCGCCCGCTCCCACGCCGTATTCTCTGCATCAATTTTATTCAACGATAAACGCGGTGGAAATTTACAACAGCCTAGAGCGCCCTGTTTTTATTTACGATGATTCTGTTCCGCAGGCAAACAGAATAACATTTCCCGGCACATTTAAAAAACGCGTTTTATGGGGGCACAGCAACGGCGGACAAGTTGCTCTGCACTTTTTGGCGATTGTTCAAAAACCTGTCGCAACGGTTTTATGGGCACCTGTCTGTATCTCTTACCCTGACAGCGCAGGTCACTTCGGTTACGGCGCGGCGTTCGCGGAAAAGTTCAAAGAAGATTACACCGCCGCGGATTTTTCATTTTTCACCTATCTTGATAAATTCGCGCCCGGCACCGCGATCCTTCTTGAACAGGGAGATAAAGACACCGCGGTTCCAAAAGCATGGTGCGACACGTTTGCGGAAAAAATTAAAGAAGAGAACAACAGGCGCGAAAAAAACGGCATCGGAAAAATCAATCTGCGTTATGAAGTGTATACCAACGGAGATCATAATCTCAGTCCATATTGGGGAACAGTCTTACCGAGAGATGTTACATTTTGGAATGGGAATTGATTTGGTGTCAGTCACCTTATATAAATGACGCACAAGTAAAAATATTTCATGGCGACATAATTAATACAAGGGATGTAATAATATTTCAAGGAATATATAAATTTCTATTATTGTTTAAATGCATATCTTTTCGCCATAATCATAAAACATCACTCTCTAAGACATTTTTCAATCTGTGAAATTAAATATAAAGGTATTGAAAATAAATTGCCGCCGTGTTTTGATTGCATATAACCAAAATTTTTTAAAGAGCATCTAACCGCGTTTTTAGGTTTATATTCGCTCATGTAAACTTTCAAAGACTGCGATTTTGTGTGCTTTGAGGATTTCACCTCTATTGGTATTACATCCTTTTCGCCTTGAATAATAAAATCAATTTCCGCTGTGCTTCCTTCTCTGCCCCAGAAAAACAAAGGGCTTACATTAGCCGCTTTTAATTCCTGACATACAAATTGTTCGGCAAGCATGCCATTCATATCATCTACAATGTCTGTACCGGCGGAAATAATATGCGCAGGTTTTATCTCGGCTTGAGCGCCCAAAAGACCGATATCTATCATAAATAATTTAAAGAAATCATTTTTAAAATACATTTTTAACGGGAGCTTAGGCGTTTCAACTTTATTGATTTTATGCACCAAACCTGTATCTTTAAGCCATTGCATCGCATTTTCAAATTCTGCCGCGCGTCCGCCGCTTTTTACATTTTTATAAACAAATTTTTTATTTTCTTTTGCGAGATGCAGCGAAATTGAATCCCACAACATTCTGATTTTCGGCTCTGTGCGGGAATCGTTTATATGCCTTGAAAAATCGCCTTTATAAGTTGAAATTAATCCATTTTGAGCTTCGCGAACCTTATCTAAATCGCCGGAAGCTGTAAATTCATTGATTACAGAAGGCATTCCGCCGACAAAATAATATTGCTTTAACAAAGACTCCATTAAACTACTTGCACCTGTTAATGCTTTCGTGTCAAATCGATTTACGGCATCCGCAAGATTTCCGCGCCCTATTGCTTCCAAATATTCGCAGAAAGACATTGGATATAATGTCAGCTGATCTGTCTGCCCGACAGGGCGGCGTCCTGTCATAACGCCCAAAAAACTGCCTGCCGCGATAATATTATATTCTCTTCCTTTGTCGTTAAAAGATTTCAATGAGTCCATCGCGCGCTGAGACTCTTGAATTTCATCAAAAAAAAGCAATGTCCGCTCGGGTTTAATGTCTTTATTAAAATGCAATTTTAGCTGGTGAATAATATATGCGGGAGATATGTCCTTATCAAAAATTGTTTTTAATGCATTGTCTGTTTGAAAATTAAGTTCTATCAGATCATTGTAATTGGAAGAGGCAAAATCTCGGACGAGCCATGTTTTACCTACCTGTCTTGCTCCATAAAGCATTAAAGGCTTTCTTTTTGGAGATTTTTGCCATTTTTTAAGGTCTTTTATCAGGTACCTTTCCATATCTTTAAGACTAGTATAAAGCCACACTTTTTGCAACCATTTTATGTAGGCAGACTACACTTTTTGATACCAATAAATGTGCTTACATTACATTTATTGGTTCCATTTTGTGTATACTGACCACACTTTTTGGTACCAATAAATGTAATCGATGGATTATCTTGCCGGTTTTACACAATTTTCCTATTTTTAATACAAGGGGCAAACATGAAAAAAATCGGTATAATAACGGCAGGAGTTTTAATGGCATTTTTTCTTGGAAGCTGCGCTAACACTGGCAATAATAACGAAAGCAATGAACAGACGCTTTACCGCTTTTCGGCAAAAAATGAAATTGAGGAGTATATTTCCGCAAACTGGAAAGATTACGGTTACAAGGAAAAACCTGTTAAATATATCGCAATAAGTTTTGACGACGGACCATGCGATTCATCAGTATACGGCGGTACAAAAGCGATGCTTGCGGCGCTTAATAAAGCCAGGGTAAGAGCGACCTTTTTTGTAATCGGAAGCAATGTCAACGGCAATAAATCCGCCGCGCAGGCAATCTTTGACGCAGGACATGAACTTGGCAATCATTCCGACGGTTATAACAGTCTCGGATCAGCGCCGGCAGATTCCATTACATCAAGTTTGAACACGGCTTCAAAAGTAATAAAAGAGATAACAGGCAGCAATCCTCGTTTGTTCCGCGCGCCGAATTTAAACCACGGAGAGAATTTAAGCCGTGTTTGCAAGAATCTTGACTTGGCTCTTATTGACGGAAGCGTGCATAACGATTGGCCGGGCAATTCGCCCTCGATTAAAAACAGTGTTCTCTCCAATCCTCGTGACGGAGATATAATTATTTTACATGACAATAATACATCACAGGGAAATACGATGAGGGATTTACCTGACATTATTTCCGGTCTCAGAGCAAAAGGGTTTTGGATAATGACAGTAAGCGAACTTGCAATTATAAAAGGTAAAACACTGGAAGCCGGAATACGGTATGGATCATTGTAATTAGATTACTTGACAAAAATATTAATAAACAATAAACTTCCAAAACATTGGCTAACCTTCTGTTTCGCAAGATGGTTAGGTATCGGTAAAATCATTCCTAAGGAGGATGAAACAATGACCATAAGGATAATTAATTTAAACTGAAGCCACATCTGGCAAGCTTTCTTCCTGACAACAGTTTACCTCCTGATTATAACCATCAGAAAAGTAATTCTATATCAAACATGTGGTTTTCTCTTTTTTATACTCGACTCCAAAGAGAAGAACAATGTGTCATCGAACATGATCAAATAAGTTCATTTTTTATTATTAGTCAATTTATTATGGAGATATGATTATGAAATTACCGTGGAAACGCGGACGTATTGAAATGATTGCCGCCGCAGCGATAGACAGAAAAATTAATTTTGCAATTTGCTGCGCCGCAACTCTTTTAACAGTAACATTTGGATTGTTAAATCCTCAGATTATTCGCTACACAATAGATTCTGTGATAGGACAAGCAGAGCTTGACGCCCCATCATTTATAATATATTTGATAAATTCTCTTGGCGGAACTGAACTGCTTCGCGAAAGATTATGGATATGCGCGATTTTTATAATCATAACGGCGCTGCTTTCCGAACTTTGCAATCTTATTCGCAACTATACAGCTCTGGAACTTGGAGAAACTGTAGCATGGCGGCTTTTAAATACTCTCTACGGACACATTCAAAAACTGCCGTGGAAATGGCATATGCGGTGCCAGACAGGAGATATAATACAGCGCAGCACCACAGATGTTGATAATATAAGATTCTTCATTCATAACAATTTAAGCGAACTCATTCGTACTTTTTGCGTTTTTACAGTCGCTGTGATAATGATGTTCTCCATGGATATTTTTATGGCGGCTATTTCATTGTCTATAGTTCCGTTTATTTTTACATTTTCATTTTTTTACTTTCGCCGCGTCAGCAAAAATTTTTCAAAAGCGGATGTTACAGAAGGAAAAATGCAGTCTGCCGCGCAGGAAAATTATACGGGAGTGCGCGTTGTCCGCGCTTTTGGAAGAGAAGCTCATGAAGTGGCGAAATTTAAAGAAAGAACTTCGGCTCATGCAGATATATGGATCAGTATAGGAAAAATGCTTGGGCGTTTTTGGGGAACGAGCGACTTGTTAAGCGGTTTACAGCTTACTGTCGTAATAGGCGCCGGCGTTTTTCGCAGTATCCATGGAGATTTAACGCCCGGCACCTTTATCGCATTTTACGCTTATTGCAACTGGATGATCTGGCCTATCCGCGAACTTGGAAGAATTTTATCGGATACATCAAAAACGCTTGTCGCGGCAAACAGAATACGCGAAGTTCTTGCAGAGGAACCTGAAACCGATCCTGTCAACGCTCTTTGTCCCGTGATTAAAGGCGAGATATGTTTTTATAATGTAAGTTTTTCTTACGGAGATAATCATGTGCTGCATAACATTTCTTTCACATTAAAACCGGGAGAAACCATGGCAATTCTCGGCGCGACAGGATCGGGAAAATCATCACTTGTTCATCTTATTAACCGCCTTTACGATCTGGATGAAGGCAATGGAAAAATCACAATCGATGGAATAGATATTCGCGGCATATCGAGATCACATCTGCGTAAAAATATCGGGCTTTGCCTGCAAGAGCCGTTTTTATTTTCTAAATCGATACGCGATAATATCGCGGCTTCCGCCGGAAACATTAAAAATTCCGAACTTCACAGGGCGGTAGAAACAGCGGCGGTTCATGACACAATTAATAATTTCGCGGACGGCTACAATACTGTTATCGGCGAGCGCGGAGTTACGCTTTCAGGCGGGCAAAAACAAAGAGTGGCAATCGCAAGAATGTTAGCCGCAAAACCTCCTGTTATGATTTTTGACGACAGCCTGTCTGCTGTAGATACGGAAACTGACGCGAAAATACGCGCCGGTTTAAAATTTCATATAAGAGACGCAGCGGTTATTATTATATCTCACCGCATATCAACGCTTATGCAGGCGGATAAAATTCTTGTATTGAAAAACGGAACAGTTGAAGCGCTCGGCTCGCATAAAGAACTCGTGAAACAGGAAGGCACTTACCGCCGTATTTTTGATATGCAAACATCCGGCATGGAGGATTACAATGGCTGATTTTGAAGACATTGATTATAACAAACCCTTATCAATGAAAGTATGGAAAAAAATGTTTCCGTTTATCGTAACGGAAAAGAAAACTCTTATATTATGCGTATGTTTAATGTTTCTTGTAGCGGTTATTGATATACTCTATCCCTTAGTTTTAGGTTATGCGATAAAAAATAATATTGAACCGCAAACCGCGGATGGAATCTGGTTTCTTCTTGTAATTACAGGCTTACTTGTTATTATTCAGGCAATTAATGTTAATCTGTTTGTTTCTAAAGGAATAAAAGCGGAATGCGGAATGACACGGGAACTACGCAACGCAGTTTTTTTGCATTTGCAAAAGTTAAGCCTATCATATTTTAATAAAACGCCGGTTGGCTACCTGATGGCGCGTACAAATTCAGACACAAGCAGAATAGGAGATTTAGTCGCATGGGGATTAATCGATTTTACATGGTCTGTTTTTTATTGCACGGGAGCGATAATTTCAATGTTTATAGTTCACTGGAAACTGGCTTTAATTGTCTGCGCCACAATTCCTGTCATGGCTCTTTTAACATGGATTTTCCAAAAACGAATATTAACCGTAAACCGCATTATACGAAGATTAAATTCTAAAATGACAGGAGCCATGAACGAAGGAATCACAGGCGCGAAAACTGTAAAAGTAATTGTATCGGAAGAACAAAGTCTTGCGGAATTTTCCGCCATTACATCGGAATACAGAAGAAACGCAAACCGCATGGCTCGCCTTAGATCGACATTCATTCCTCTGACTCTTTTTATCGGCTCTCTTGCCACAGCGGCAATCTTAAGTTACGGCGGTTACGAAATTGTTTTTTTAGGAGCGCAGTTATCCGTACTTGCGATTTTTCTGCAGTACGCAGGAGGCTTTTTCTGGCCGATACAAAATATAGCGCGTATTTTAACTGACATAGTTTCTACGCAGGCGAATGTGGAAAGAGTCGGCAGCCTTCTTGAACAGAATCCCGGAATAAATGATAAACCCGAAGTGCTTGAAAAATACGGCGATGTTTTCGCGCCTAAAAAAGAAAACTGGGAGCCGATTAAAGGCGATATAGAATTCCGTGACGTGACATTCTGCTACCCGGGTTATAATAAAAAGATACTGGAAAATTTTAACCTTACAATTAAATCCGGAACTTATGCCGCTATTGTGGGTGAAACCGGCGCCGGGAAATCAACTCTTGTTAATCTTGTCTGCCGCTTCTTTGAACCTACATCAGGAGAAATTTTAATAGACGGCGCCGATTACCGCGAAAGAAGCCAGCATTGGCTTCACAGCGCATTCGGTTATGTTCTTCAAAGCCCACATCTTTTTTCAGGCACAATACGCGACAATATCCGTTACGGAAGACTCGACGCAACAGACGAAGAAGTAGAAAAAGCAGCTTCAATTATTCATGCGGATAGAATCATAAAAAAAATGGAAAAAGGTTTTGACACCGAAGTCGGCGAAGGCGGAGACAGGCTTTCCACAGGCGAAAAACAATTAATTTCATTCGCGCGCGCTGTGCTTGCCAACCCAAGAATTTTTATTCTGGACGAAGCGACAAGTTCTGTTGACACGGAGATGGAAGCGCTTTTGCAAAACGCGATTCATACGCTTTTGGAAGGACGTACAAGTTTTGTTATCGCGCACAGGCTTTCTACAATAAGAAGCGCGGATATCATTCTTGTTGTTGATGACGGAAAAATCATCGAGAGCGGAACACACCCGCAGTTAATGAATAAACGCGGTCATTATTTTACGCTTTATACAAGGCAGTTTGAAGAAGAAAAAGAGGAAGAAGCGCTGAGAATTTGAAAAATGTTTTTCATACATTAATGTTTGCGCCGAGGAGAAAAAGCTAATCGTTAAATGACAGCTATCTATCCTTCATCGGAAAATAAGACCGTTGTTTTGTTACAGACTTGTAAGCAGGGCGGATTATCTTGCCGTTGTTCACGAGTTCTTCCAGTCTGTGAGCGCTCCAACCTGCAATGCGCGCCACCGCGAAAAGCGGCGTGAAAATCTGTTCTGGCAAGTCAAGCATACTGTAAACAAAACCGGAATAAAAATCTATATTCGCGCTGACGCCTTTGTAAATCTTACGCACTTTTCCTATCATGAGGGGCGCGAGTGTTTCCACTTTTGAATAGAGTTTGTATTCTTCAGCTCTTCCTTTCTCTGACGCAAGCTGTTCTACAAACTGTCTTAGAATTACCGCGCGAGGATCGGACAACGAGTAAACGGCGTGACCCATTCCATAAATCAAACCTGATTTATCGAATTTTTCTTTATTTAACAAACCTTCAAGGTAAGCGTTAACTTCGCCGTCGTCGTTCCAGTCAGAAACATTTTCCATCATGTCGCGTACCATCTGCACAACTTTGATATTCGCTCCGCCGTGACGAGGACCTTTAAGCGAAGCCAGTGAAGCTACTACAGCGGAATATGTATCCGTATGCGATGATGTTACAACATGGTTTGTAAATGTCGAGTTGTTACCGCCTCCGTGTTCGGCATGAAGCACAAGAGCAATATCCAAAATCTTCGCTTCAAGGTCTGTATAACTTGAATCTGGACGCAGCATGTGGAGGATGTTTTCCGCAATGGACGCGCCTTTTTGCGGCGGATGAATCATCAAACTTTCGTTCTCATGAAAATGAAGAAATGACTGATAACCGTAAACCGCAAGCAGCGGGAACTGGGCGATTAAATTGATTGATTGACGCAGAACATTTTGAATTGAAATATCATCAGCGTTTTCATCGTATGCGTAGAGAGTAAGAACGCTCTTTGAAAGAGAGTTCATCATATCTTTTGAAGGAGCGCTCATTATAGTATCGCGCACGAAATTATGAGGCAGGTCGGTATTTTCTTCAAGCAGCGTTGTAAAATCATCGTACTCGTTTCTTGTCGGCAAATGTCCGAACAATAAAAGGAAACACGCTTCTTCAAAACCAAAACGCTTTTCGTTTAAAAAACCGTTGACCAATTTTTCGATATTAATTCCGCGATAATAAAGTTTACCTTCGCAAGGCATATAATCGCCTTCTTCGATAACATGAGAAATAATTTCTGAAATTTCGGTTAGACCGACAAGCACGCCTTTTCCGCTTATATCGCGCAAACCGCGTTTAACTTCGTATTTTAAGTAAAGATCGTTATTAATCATGCCGTTTTCAAGCATGAGATTCGCGTATTTCTCAATAAAACTACTTGTATTTTCATTATTCATAATTAAATTGTACCCTGTTTTACCGTATTTATCAACATGAAAAATTCTGATAAAATAAGGTGAGGAGACAAAAATGGTTTTTATTCTTAAACCGAATGTGTCAAAAGAAAAAATTGACAAGTTTATTAAGGATTGGGAAGACAAAGGTTTTTCTACGATATACAGCGTTGGAACAGAACATACTGCTGTTTGTCTGATTGGAAACACGATGACAGTCGATTTGGATCACGTTGTAGAAACTAACGACATTATTGATTTTGGAAAACGCATTACCGAGCAATTCAAGGCAGTCAACAGAACTGTTCATGAGTACGGCACTGTTGTTAAAATCGGCGGCGTTTCTATTGGTGAAGGTTTTTTTACGGTTATATCAGGTCCGTGTTCGGTTGAAAGTAACGAGCAAATTCTTGAAATCGCCAGAAGCGTTAAAAACAGCGGAGCGAAAATCCTTCGCGGCGGCGCGTTTAAGCCGAGAACTTCACCGTACGCATTTCAAGGCAAGCAAGCCGAAGGTCTTGATATGCTCCGTCTCGCGAAAAAAGAAACAGGGCTTCCAATTGTCTCTGAAATCATGAATCAAACCCAGATTGATTTATTCGAAGATATTGATATCGTGCAAATCGGCGCAAGAAATATGCAAAATTACGATTTATTAAAAGTGGTAGGCAAGCTTAAAAAACCTGTTCTATTAAAACGCGGTCTTGCAAATACAATAGAAGAATTATTAATGAGCGCGGAATATATTGTATCATCCGGCAACAATGAAGTAATTCTCTGCGAGCGCGGCATTCGCACATTCGAAACAATGACGCGTAACACTTTGGATTTATCAGCAGTCGCGGTGATTAAACAAAAATCACATCTGCCTGTTATCGTAGATCCAAGCCATGCGTCAGGTTCAAGAAGCCTTGTGCCGCCGCTTGCAAAAGCCGCTCTCGCTGTAGGAGCGGACGGACTGATGATAGAAGCGCATAATAATCCTGCGAAGGCATTATGCGACGGCGCGCAGTCGCTAGACCTTGATCAATTTGCCGCTCTTATGAATGATTTGAAAAAACGTGTAGTAATCGAAGAGAAGGTTATATAAAGGTAATTATAGATGATAAATCCTTCTTACGAAGAGGTAAAAAAAATATCTTCAACGAATCAATACAATGTTATACCTCTAAGCGCGGAAATTTACAGCGATATGGTAACGCCTATCGATGTATTGCAAAAACTTATGAATGTAAGCAAGCATTGTTTTATTCTTGAAAGCGCCGAGGATAATAAAACATGGGGCAGATACACCTTTCTTGGATTTGATCCAAAACTTGAAATTACCTGTATTAACGGCGCAATGACAATTAATTCGGCGGAAACAAAAACTTTTGAAACCGATAATCCGAACAAACATATACAGGAAATCCTTGATCAGTATAAAAGCGTAAAATTCGATTACCTTCCCCCGTTTACCGGAGGGCTTGTCGGATATTTCGCTTACGATTACGCAAAATATTGCGAACCAACTCTCAAATTAGACGCTTACGAAAATGCTTCAAACGGGCAAAGCTCTTTTGACGAAGAGCGCTTTAACGATGTTGATTTAATGCTCTTTGATAAAGTAATCGCGTTTGACAACTACAAACAAAAAGTAATCCTGATCGTAAATATAAAAACTAACGATTTAGAAGCTGAATATGAAAGAGGAAAAACTCAGCTTGAACAAATAAAAATATTGATAAAAACAGGAAGCTCTCAATCCGCAGGTTCGGCGCAAATTTCTAAAGCAAATATAAAATCTGATTTTAAAGCTCTGTTTACAAAAGATGAATACTGCCAAATGGTTAAAAAAGCAAAAGAACACATCAGAGAAGGTGATATTTTTCAAGTTGTGTTATCCAATCGTTATGAAGCGGATTTTGAAGGCAGCATTTTTGACACATACCGCGTACTGCGAACGATTAATCCTTCGCCTTATATGTTTTATTTCAGCGGAAGCAATCTTGAAATCGCGGGCGCGTCGCCTGAAACTTTGGTAAAATTACAAAACGGCAGACTGTTTACTTACCCATTGGCAGGAACGCGAAAACGCGGTGAAACAGACGAAGAAGACATCACTCTTGAAAAAGAACTTCTTGCAGATGAAAAAGAACTTGCCGAGCACAATATGCTTGTAGACCTCGGCAGAAATGATCTTGGAAAAATCAGCAAGTTTGGAACTGTAAAAGTAGAAAAATATTTATCTATATTAAGATTCTCTCATGTTATGCACATTGGTTCTACCGTAAGCAGTGAAATCTGTGATGATAAAACCGGGTTGGACGCGATTAACGCGGTTCTGCCCGCAGGCACTCTTTCAGGTGCGCCGAAAATTCGCGCAATGCAAATTATCAACGCGCAGGAAAAAAACAAGCGCGGCATTTACGGCGGTGCGATTGGTTATCTCGATTTTACAGGCAACATGGATACATGTATAGCAATCAGAATTGTGTACAAGCGAAATAATAAAGTATTTATCAGAAGCGGCGCAGGCATAGTCGCCGACAGCAATCCTGAATCAGAATATCAGGAATGTGTAAATAAATCCGCAGCGGTAATGAGCTCCCTTAAAATTTCTTCGGAGGGCATTGAATGATCCTCCTTATCGACAATTACGACAGTTTTTCATATAACCTTTACCAGCTTATCGGCTCGATAAAACCTGATATAAAAGTTGTGCGTAACGACGCACTCAGCGTTGACGAAATAAAAAAAATGTCGCCTGAACACATTTTTATCTCTCCCGGTCCCGGCAAACCTTCGGACGCCGGAATTTGCATCGATCTTATAAAACAGCTTCATAAATCTGTGCCGATTTTCGGAATATGCCTTGGTCATCAGGCGATTTTTGAGGCATTCGGAGGAACTGTATCATACGCGAGCGAGCTGATGCATGGCAAATCATCGCAGGTAACAATTGACAGAGAAGCGGCAATGTTTAAAAGTTTGCCGAATGTAATACAGGCTGCGCGTTATCATTCTTTGGCGGGAATTGAATCGACTCTGCCTGATGTATTAAAAATTACTGCATGGACGAATAACTCACGCGGCGAACGCAACGAAATTATGGCGGTGTGTCACAAGGAGTATCCGGTTTATGGGGTGCAGTTTCACCCCGAGTCGATATTAACATCGGATGGAGAGATTATCGTAAAGAACTTTTTAAATGACAGCAATAAAAAAGATAATTGATAAAAAACGCCTGTACCGTATTATTTCGGCAATAATAGGGATTTCATTATTATCACTCGGAATATCTTTTATGCGTTATGCGCTATTCGGAGTTGATCCAATGTCATGTTTTAATGTTGGCATGGCAAGACAGCTGGGAATCTCTTTCGGAACATGGATGGTAATAATATATTTTTTTATGTTATTCATTATTTTTTTTATTGATAAAAGAAAAATAGGTTTTGGAACTGTTTACGTTATGCTCCTTTGCGGTTACACGTCAGATTTCTTTTTATGGCTTATTAATTTAATCCCCTTTATGGATTTTGCAATGGAAATCAGAATAACCGCGCTTGTGTTGGGATTGTTTTTTAATTTTTTCGGAGCGGCAGTTTACATAGAATCAAACATGGGTCTTTCTCCTTACGATGCGGTCGCCATCATTATTTCTGAAAAAATAAAAAGAGAACATTGGTTTAGATGGATAAGAATAGGAACCGACGCATTATGTGTATTCGGCGGAATGTTAACAAAAAGCGATATCGGCATTGGAACTTTAATAACCGTAGTTTTATGCGGTCCATTTATCGCGTTATTTAGAAAGCAATTAAAAAAATTAAAAATATTCCGACCGGATCAAAATGATTTTACAACAGATAAAAATATTAATAACGCAGTGATTGATATCCTTCAAAAAGCGTCTTCTGCCGTTAACGTGCCTGTTCACGAGCAGGCGCAAGCGTCAACCACTGCTCTAACCTTTTCACCGGCATTGCTTGATTATTGCAAAACGAATGTTTGCGGCTATTATAATAAATCGTGGACTTGTCCGCCTGCTTGCGCTTCGATTGACAATCAACAGAAAAAGATTCTTTCCTATAAAAATGTTTTAGTGTTTACAACAAAACATGATTTAGAAGATTCTTTTGACTACGACGGTATGACTACTGGCAGAGAACGCCATACCTTGCTTACCGCTGAAGTAAAAAAAATGTTAGGTGACGCTCTCGTTTACGGCGCAGGACAGTGTCCCGTTTGCAAAAAATGTGCATTCCCTGAAGCCTGCCTGTTCCCGGAAAAACAAATCGGTTCGATTGAAGCTGCGGGAATTGATGTAACAGAACTGAGCAAGTCGGCTGGTATTAAATATAATAATGGAGAAAATACGGTCACTTTTTTTTCGATGGTGTTGAGGCAGGAAGGACAGTGATTGTATTTTTACTTTCATATATTATTGCTATATCATAAAATCTATGTTAGAATGTTACAGTATGGAGGTTATTATGCAGATATTCCTTGAGAAGTTCCGTAAAGTATCTAGAAAAATTTTTCTGTTTTTAGGAGTATCCGCGGTGTCTCTTGTATTCCAAGCCTGTTATGGAATGCCTCCGGATGATTACCCTTATGATGAGGATTCAACAGAAACTGAATACGATGACGGATCTTCGGTAGAAAATCCCCAGTAATAAATAGATGCGAAATAGCTTTTCTCAATTTCTTTTTAATCAATTCAAAAGAAACGAAACTCTCCTTCATGAATTAAAATATCTCTTTTGGGAATGTACACAGCGCTGTAATTTAAATTGCCTGCACTGCGGTTCAGATTGTACAGCATCCGCCTCGGCGAAAGATTTGCCATTTGATGATTTCCTGCGGGCAATTTTACCTCTTAAGAATGTATATAAAAAAAACAGCATAACAGTAGCTATAACAGGCGGAGAACCTCTGCTGCGCGAAGATCTTCCCAAGTGCGGATTAGCTCTAAGAGAAAACGGTTTTCGCTGGGGGATTGTTACAAATGGATACGAATATACTCCCGAAATGCACAGCAAATTACTTGCCGCAGGCATAGGATCGATAACTGTCAGTCTGGACGGAATGGAAGAAAATCATAATTGGTTACGTGCTAACAATCAAAGTTTTAAAAGAGCTGTACGCGCATTGAACTTGATAACTCCGTCAAAAAGATTAAATTATGACGTTGTTACATGCATGAACGGAAAAAATATCGACGAACTTGAAACGCTTAAAGAATTTTTAATTTCTATAAATGTAAAAGCATGGCGGTTATTTACAATATCTCCGATAGGAAGAGCGGCAAAAAACGAAATTATGAGTTTAAGCCCGCAGCAGTTAAAAAAATTGATGGACTTTATAGCCGCGGCGCGCAGCGACACTCGCATAAAAACAAATTTTAGCTGCGAAGCGTATCTTGGTAAATATGAATTGAAAGCCCGCGATTCATATTTTTTCTGCCGCGCAGGCATCCAGATTGCTTCGGTTTTAATTGACGGTTCAATATCCGCATGCCCAAACATTGACAGAAGTTTTATTCAAGGCAGCATATACAAAGACAATTTTCTTGATATATGGAACAACAAATTCGAAACCATGCGAAACCGTAATTGGTGCAAAACCGGGATCTGCGCAAATTGCGCGGTCTATAAAAACTGCAGCGGCGGCGCCATGCACCTCCGGGACGGGAAGCAAAAAGAAGTGATGAAGTGCATTTATAACGATATCAGAGAATTATAAGATTATGTATCCTCTGTGCTAATCCCTGTATAACTCCTAAATAAAAAAATCATTCTATAATTTTCGAGCAAGCTTTTTAGTATTCTCGCGCCATATATGAAAGAAATTAATTGAAGCAGAAAATTCTACGAGTAAAACGATCACATATGGTGACTGATACTCCTTACTGCGGAAGCGGCGGTACTTTTTGGCTGTAAACGGTGTCATATCGGGTTCCGATAATACCTCTTGCCTGATTTTTTTTCTCCAATATAATCGTAATATCGCCGATGGGTCTTTTAATAAATATGCCTATCGTTTTCAGGTTACATCTTAATCTGTATTCTCCCCCGGCTTCCAGCGGCGGACATTCAAATATCCCTCTTCTTCTGTTGCCTTCGAGAGTATTGTCCCAATAAATATACACCCTCAAGCTCATGGCTCTTCCTGATGGCAGCATAACATACTGCAGATAAGCTCCCTCTGCTTCAACGTGTGGTCTTCCGTCCATATCAACAAAAAGAATGCCGCTTGCTCCGTATGTAAATTCCAGTTTTGCCGCTCTGTTTGCGTCATTTTCATACGAATACGAATATGGTTTCGTCATAGAGTAGCATCCCGATATAAATAAAACAAGAAAAGATAAAGTAATAAATATATATATTTTTATTTTCATTCATATCTCCTTTAATCCAGATTCATGAATTTGACATTCTTTAAATTATTAAGCGCCGCAATCAGCATTTCATCCGGCATTGAGTTCAATGTTTCAATAGAAAAAACAACCTCATCCTCGGTTAAATCATTAAAAGCCCGCGTTAAAGCGATTATTTCCCTTTCCGAAAAAGCGTCAATTGTATCGGTAAATGGTTTAATTTCATTATCAGGCAGCGCGCTTAATTTATCTTTTAAATAAAGTAATTCATCATCTGGAATATAACTGATATTAGCCGAGAAAGTGTCAATTTTATCCATCTGTAAATTTTTCTTCTGCAGCTTTGAATATTCCGAAATTTCTATAAGATAAATAGTTAATTGAATAGGCGATGTAATCAAATCAAGGGCAGGTAAAATCGGGAAAATAACCAACCACACGGCCTCGCCTCCTTCTTTAACTGCCCACGTTGTAAAACAACCTGTAAAACTTCCGGCAAGCATTATAATAATTAAAATTAAAGCTATTTTCCCCGTGATTTTTTTCATTTAAACCCCCTTTTTATCAGCTCTATAAAATTATCGGTTAATTGTAAGAAATACAAGTAAGAAAAAGTATACTTTTTTCAATTTTCAGTTTTTTCAAGCGAATTTTCATCTTTAGATGCCATAAATATATGCATTAATTCGCGGTTATTTTTAATTCCTAATTTTCTATAAACCGAATAAGCGTGCTTTTTCACAGCCGAAAGTGTAATAAACATTTTATCAGCAATTTCAACGTATTTAAGACCATCGCAAATTGCAAGAGCAACCTCATTTTCTCTTTTTGACAATGCCGATAATCCAGCAGATTGTCTTTCTGCAAGAGGCTTTTTCGCCGTATTATCCGCCGCTTCTCTCTTTTTAAACAGATAATTTTTACAATATACAAGTCCCGGTATTTGATACGACAAGGTAAAAACAGACCACCATAATGATGATATATATGATATTTCAAATAAATAAATCGAAAAAGGAATAAACATAATCATAAACGCGAGAAATATGACAACTGTCTTTTTAGTTACGCTCTGCATTATCCATTCCAATGAATCTTTTTTATATTTACCGGTTTTAATAAATATCGGCAATAAAAACAGGATATAAAAAATTATTCTTGATAAATATAAAAATGAAAATATATTATTAATTAATAATATATTTTCGATTATTGCTTCAATTATAATCAACACAGGCATTAAAATAAAAAATATTTTTTTAACTTTAAATAAATAATAGCCGTATAAAGGCACGGTAATATACAATAATAATATTCCATTGACGATAATAGGAATAATATTTTTAATATCCAATACAAGCGATAACATTATTATTACCGCAAGTAAAAACATATTTATTAAAACGATTAAATAGAAAAATTCTATTTTATTTTTGTTCCTGGTATATATCACGGCGAATAACACTATATGAACAAGACAAATACTATAGACGATAATCCATATAATAAGATTAATTGTATTCATAATATCCCTTATATAATGCTTCTTATAAATTCTCTTATCTTTTACACATTTCCGCTCTTCTCTCTCTTACAAGCGCAAGCCTCTTTTCCAGTTCACCGGCATTTTCTCCGCCGATTAGTTCTTTTAACGCGTCAAGACTTTTTTCAAATTGATTTATTCTATCAAGAAGAGCGCCGCGGTTCTCCAAAAATAATTCAGTCCACATGGGGGCGTTGAGCATTGCTATACGGGTTAAGTCTTCAAAACTGCCGCCGCCGAAGCGTGTAATTTCTGTGTCGCTTTCACAGTCGATAAGAGCCGCGGCTATCACATGGCAGAGCTGGCTTGTAAAGGCGATTTTTCGATCATGCTCCTGCGGAGCAACTTCGGTAATTCGTGAAAAACCCATTTTGTAAATCAGGGATTTTAAAAAATCAAGATTGTCCTGTTTGTTACGCGAAATTGGAGTAAGTATATAATTTTTCCCGTTAAAATTACAAAGACCGGAGTTGTTAAAACCGCTTTTCTCCGCGCCTGCCATCGGGTGTCCAGGAATAAAATCTATATTTTCATTTTTTTTATCTTCACAGAATTTTTCTGCTGCGGCGGCAATGCTTTCTTTTGTTCCGGCGATATCCGTAATAAGACAGCCGTTTTTAAATGAATCTTTCCATTGTTCCAGAAAACGCAGTATAGACGAAGGGTTCAGGCATAAAAAAACAATGTCGCATAACGAAAGCATTTCTCCAACGCCATTAACGCCGACACAAGAAGAATCAAAACCTTTGCCGATAAGTCCTTCTTTCAATGCGGCATTAAGAGTATCGGCGCTTCTGTTACAGGCAAAGAGACGTTCCTGCGGAACGCCGCATTGCGAACGGAGAGCTTTTGCAATCGCTCCCCCCATCAATCCAAGCCCTATAATGCCAAAAGTACATTCTTCAATTTGACGCAATTAAATTATCCTTCCTTCGATTTCGGCGTATTTGTGAAGGGTATCCATTAAATCTTTAAATTGCCCTGGCATCAAGGATTGTTCACCATCGCAGAGAGCGTGTTCAGGATCATTGTGAACTTCAACGATAATGCCGTCTGCTCCTGCGGCAATAGCGGCTTTCGACATTGACGGAACCATCCATGAAAGACCTGTCGCGTGGCTTGGATCTACAATTACAGGCAAATGCGTTTTTTTCTTGAGAGCGGGAATTATCGCCAAGTCCAAAATGTTACGTGTAAAGTTATCGAAACCGCGGATCCCGCGTTCGCATAAAACAATTTTACTGTTACCGCCTGCCATTACATATTCGGCAGCCATTAAAAGTTCTGTCATTGTGGAAGCCATTCCGCGTTTTAAAAGAACGGGCTTTTTGGATTTTCCCAATTCCTTTAAAAGATTAAAGTTCTGCATATTTCTGGCTCCAACTTGAATCATGTCAACATCTTCAAATAATTCAAGCTGGCTTATTTCCATTAACTCGGTAACAATCGGAAGACCTGTCGCTTTTTTCGCTTCAACCAAAAGGTCTATACCCTCGCAGCCCATCCCCTGAAAACTATAAGGGCTTGTTCTCGGTTTAAAAGCGCCGCCGCGAAGAAATGCCGCGCCTGATTTTTTTACAGACTCTGCGACTGCGACAAGCTGCTCTCGGCTTTCCACCGAACAAGGACCCGCGATTACCGCAAAGGAGTTACCGCCGATTTTTGCGATCTTTTTATCACTTTGAAATTCCAGAATGGTATCCAAAGGATGAAACATCCGGTTTGCTCTTTTATACGGCTCCTGTACGCGGATAACTCTTTCTACAAGACGATTGGCTCTTACCGCCTCATCGTTTACGACTGTGGTGTCGCCAACAAGCCCCAGCACCACCTGCGAAGAACCCTGAGAAGCATCAACCTTAACGCCTAAAATTTCAAGGTCTGCGATTAATTGATTTATGTCTTCCCTGCTTACGCCGGGTTTTAAAGCTATAATCATTTTTGTCTCCTGATTTATGAAACCTTGGCTTGATTATATCAATTTTATACTTAAGAGTACAACAGATAACTCTCGACTTATAATAAAAAATAGATTATTCTATAATTAGTAAATATTAAATTACGAGTCTTATCAAGGAGCGGAAAATGTCAGATTATAGCGAAATTTTCAATGAAATATCGGGACTTCTTCAGAAAGGAAAGGCGAAAGATATTGTTCCTGCTGTACAAAAAGCGCTCGATGCCGGAGCCGAACCTGCGGACATTCTGCAAAACGCCCTGATGGACGGAATGAATATAATAGGCGGCAAGTTTAAGCGCAACGAAGTTTTTGTGCCCGAAGTTTTAATTGCCGCGCGCGCTATGAACAAGGCGACAGAAGCTCTAAAACCCGCTCTTGCCAAGGCAGGCGTTCAGCCGGTGGGAAAGGCGATAATTTGCACGGTAAAAGGCGACCAGCACGACATCGGAAAAAATCTTGTAAAGATGATGATCGAAGGCAAGGGTATCGAAGTTGAAGATCTCGGCGTGGACTGCGACACGCAAAAAGTTGTAGATAAAATTAAGGAAACAGACGCGAAGGTTCTTTGCCTTTCCGCGCTCTTAACCACTACAATGGCGGCTCAAAAAGATGTAATCAATGCGCTTACAGACGCCGGTGTTCGCGAAAAAGTAAAAGTGATGATAGGCGGTGCTCCCGTTACGCAAACTTACGCAGACGAAATAGGCGCCGATGCGTACACTCCCGATGCCGCTACTGCTGCGGAAGTTTGCAGAGCGTTTTATAATTAATAGGAAATACATTACCGTTTCTTTCCTCCGTTAGGCGGTCGGAAAATTTTTTATGGTTAGAGGGTCATTGACACTATGTTAAAATGGCAATATATTAAATTTGTGCCATAAGCGGAGGTTTTTTATGCCGACTGTTAGGAAAAGCATGGATTTAATTAATAATTTTAATGAAATTCTGGAATTTTGCAAAAATTATAGGGAGCCAGTATTTGTATCAAATAATGGCAACGGTAGGTTGGCTGTAATGAGTGAAGAAGCATACGAGGAATTAATAGGTAATAGCAAAAAAGAGCTTTATTCCGCTTTACAGGCAGGTTTGGATCAAATTAATAATGGTGATTATATCGAAGAAGAAAAAATGTTTGAGATAATGGATAATTATCTTAGGAAATAAATTGTGTATAGGCTAATATTCTCGAAATTATATCACAGTGATCTTGATGAAAACCATAATTATATAAGTGAAAATTTGAATAATAGGGCAGCCGCCGACAGATTAATAACAGAAGCAAAGAAAAAATTAATAGAAATTAAAAATAATCCAAAACATAGACCATTAGTAAATGACGAATTTTTAGCTAGTTTAGGTTATAGGCTAATAAATGTAAAGAATTATATAATATTTTACATAATAGATAAACCTAATAATTATTTAAAAATTGTTAGATTTTTATATGGCAGAAGAGATTGGATGAATATATTAAAAGAAAATACTGTAGAAGAATTATTTGAATAAAATTACAATCACGCTTTAAAACCACATATTATGTTCAAACGCGGCTGCGAAATATTTGTCGTTTGCCAAATCTATAGGTGCGGCATGGGTAATAATCTCGCGGCAGCGCGGCAGAAATGCAGGATCGATTAAACTTTGTTCTGCTCCCTTTAAACTGGTATTGCCGCAGACTTGAGTTTTTACCTCTTCTCTGCCGATAAACTCCTGCGGAAGAAAACCAATTTCTGCGGCGCTTTCCAAATTGAGGTGCTCGCCAAATCCTCCAGCGATGTATACCGCACAGATGTTTTTTAAATCCAGATGCGCTGTTTTGCAAATTGTTTTAATCCCGGAATAAATTGCGCTTTTTGCCAGTTGGAATTCCCGCACATTTTTTTGAGTGATTATTTTTCCGTCTTTAACAGGAAAACCACTATCTTTAAATTTATCCGCCAACGCGCCTGTTTCATCGATAATATTTTCACGTTTCATTTGAGCAACCGTGTTTATAAAATCTGAAGCGTTTAAACCGCAGTTGATTTCGGTTTCCTCAAAACATGAGCCTGCGGCTGTTGAACAACATAAAAGTTTTTTCTCGTTTTCAATGAACAACGCTATCTCGCCGTTTGTCCCAACATCAATAAAAAGCGCGTTTTCACCTTTGCTCATTATGTCAATAAAAGCCAAACCTGCCG
>Ga0209755_10001703_pt1 | contig 33021 bp, 43 predicted proteins | sample TergutCo191P1_FD_187301 | JGI IMG/M metagenome (GOLD analysis project Ga0209755, IMG submission 187301) | Cornitermes sp. P1 segment gut microbial communities from Petit-Saut dam, French Guiana - Co191P1 (SPAdes) (version 2) | ecosystem: Host-associated > Arthropoda: Insects > Digestive system... | reverse complement strand
TTCTCTCGGATAATTCTGCAAGGCTTTTATAACCTCTTCCTTTGCGTATGAATTTGATCCTTTCATCCATGTATGTTTTTGATCAGTTCCAAACTCACGATATTCTTTAAGCACCTCGATTATATCTCTGTTTTCTTCATTTGCTTTATCTATTACCATTTGACCAAGTTCTCTGATGTCTTTTTCGTTTTCAAGAGATTGCTGCATTTTATTTTTTATTGGATCAGAAACAAGGTTTTCTTTTTTATGTTTAAATTCTTCAGCAATACCATATTTTTCCGCTCGCTTTCTCATGGCATCAGTTAAGTCCCACCAGTCCTTTTCAATTGGATTTCCGCCGAACCCTTCCATCGGTTTAAAGTGTTTGCCAAGGCTTTTCATCGTCGGATTTTCAACTTGAATGTCTGTGCCTATCTGCGACGAATAAACCGCTTGCAATCCGGTACGGCATTGGAAGTGATACGGCGGAAAGCCGAATTTTTCCCAGAACGGATGATTGGACGGCATCGCAAGAGACTGTTTTCCGCTGTGAATTAATCCGCGGCAGATGTCCGATGTTCGGCTGTCATCGACAATGAGAAGGTTCCATGCAGGCGGCGGATTATTGCGGTACTGCATCAGCTTTCCGGCTGTGTATGCGGTCTGTGTGTTTGTGCGAAAAACATTTTCCCAATAGCCGGGTCTGAATTGAAAAGCGTTGTCCGCTTCCGCAATTGCTTTGATATCGCTCCATGTTGACGCAAACCCTTCGCCTTTTTCCATTGCGTTTATAAGCCGTCCTCTGACAGTTTCGATAAAATCACACTGCGCAAGTCGTGCGACAGTGAACGCACGGAAACGCAGTTTCGGTTCAAGCTCATTCCACTCTGTTTTTGTCATTGGAACACGTCCCTTCATAAAAGAGACGGCTTCCTCAAACGGCAGCGGCGGTATTTCCGTATCAGCGGCATTTATTTTGCGTGTAGCATGATCCATTCCCATTAATAACGCTGTCGCAATAAGCGTCTGCGTTTCTTCTACAAGGGCAGTATCGATTTTAGGAATATAAAGCCATTCTAGCTGTTCTTCAAAAGGTACATAAGTTCTAAAAATATTATCTAAGTACTCTATAATGGTATGTGAAATACTCTTGCTTATGCGTTTAACAGCCGCTTTGTCTAAGCCGTCCAGTTCTGCGAGCCGAGCTTTTTCCAGAGCTACATAATCCGTATCATTGGATTTGCCTGTGCTTTTTTTTTACTTGAATCAGACAAATTAAGTTCTGTGGAAGATTTTTCCATAACGAAAGTGTCTTCATCACCTTTAGGTTCGGGTATACCATAACGACTATACATTGCTTTTTTTGAGACAGGGATTCCTTTTTCGATTGCTTTCATCAGCTGATCAAAGCTGGCTTCTTTCTCTGTCTCGACTTTTATCACTGGCGAAACAATATCGGTATAGCCGTTAAGCTCGACAGCCCAATCAATTACTTTCTGAATAAGCGTCTGCAATTCAGTGGCGATACCGATTGCGTCTTCATAAAATAAATCAGATTGCACTTCGCCCAGAGCGAGGCTGCCGCCTTCGGTTTTGCTGGTCGCTATCGACTGCCCTGTAAGACCATAGCTGATTTGCGTGTCACAAGCGTCTACCAGTGAAGCGAAACCAATTAAATCACCTGCCATATCGACCTGTTGAATAGAATCAACATTCCCAACCGCCGCAGTAGAACCTGATGTAATACCCAATAGCATTTCTGCTGTTTCTTTCGCTCTGTCTGCGATTGTTTTTGCATCGCCGTCAGCTTTAAAAAGCGCGATGATTGATCTTACAGAAAATTTTTCTGTAGCTTGAACCCAGAACTCGTAGCCTGCACGCTTGAACATCCACGCCCAATACACGCAGCGCAGAACGCTTGTGCCGTAGGGATTTTCATCGTCTGTGTCATGGTGATATTCAAGCCATTTGTAAGGATGATCCAAAGGCTTGCGCTCTCCAAGCTGATTAAGATACAACTGCCAATCACGCCCGAAAACAAAACGCTCCGGTTTTCTAGTGATGATATTGTCGGGAATCCAAACGCCGTCTTTATGCAGCCAGACAAGTTCGGAAACCGAAAAACCGTAATCGAGCCCGGAAAGAATCCTTTTTAATTTTGAATATAATCTCTTCCAAAGATCGAAGCCGTTAACGAGTTCAAAAACTTTATCGGGGCAGCCTTCCGGTTGTGTTATATGAATAGGAAAATTAAGCGCTGCCGTTTTGAGTTTTCCAAGCAGGGATTTAATGCGCGGGTCTGTGCGCATATCACGATATATTTCATACGATGAATTTGTACCGGGCGCGAAATCATCCGGGTTCGGCATGTAATTGAGAAAACTCCCAAGCATGTTATCGGTAATGACCTGCGTTGTTAAAGTTGTTTTATCGGACTTTTTCATTTTTCCTCCAACAGTTCAGTGTTCTTGTTTTGCTTTCTCCATAACTGAAGAAGTGTCTCTAATGTTTCTAACTGCGCTTGCGTTATTCCGTCCCAATAAATAGCGTTATCTACACCTAATAGAAAGTCAGTACGCACTTTAAGCGCAAATGCAAGTTTTACAATATTTTCTGCGTTCGGCAATCTTGCACCTGTTTCAAATTGAGCTATTGAAGGTGTTTCAGCAAGTTTGCACAATTCCTGTTGTGTCATTTTTCGTGCTTCTCTTGCTCTTTTTAGTTGTAATGGAAAAGCTTCTTTAGTTGTCATATATACTCCTATGCGACCGTCCTGTCAGGTAGATGAAATTCTGCTCTGCCTTGCCTGTATTGTTTTGTTATATCGGTTATTTCTTTAACAGTGAAACCTCCGAAACGATCTATGCAATTATTACGAACTTTACTTATGGGCATTTTGTATTTATCACAATAAGTTCGTTTTCTGCCTTTGCCGCTTATTTGTTCTATTGGATATTTGCACACATGACAATCGTGTAAACCTGACATAAGCTCAAGAAGATAATATGCGAAATTATTATCGGTCATCTCACCATCTCCTTACCCTTTGAATAATTTCCTGCGCTTTGGTGTTTATCGCAGACTTAGCTTTTTCAACCACAGGCGCACCGCTTCCCGAAGGTATTACTTTGACAAGCAGATACAAGCCGTCCATTTGATCGTCAAATTTCCATTTAGGAAAATTGCAGAGTTCGTCGATCATATCTTGCGCGCCCTCTTCTGGGAAACGGATTATTCCGTTCTCGATAAGCGGCGAGAGGAAGCGGCATTTTGCGTCTTTGGAAATTGTGTTTGAAAGTTTTTTAATCGGCAGATAAACGTTTTCTTCAGCGGCGAGTTTTTGCACGTAATTGCCGTAGATGCCGGAGAAAACAACGTCTTCCCATGCGATAAGTTCAAAGCCGTAAAGTTTATGCAGGATAACAAGCTGCCTGACGGTTGCCGTTTCGCTGCATACCTTCGCCCAGGGTTTCAAAACATAGATGATGCCTGTTCTCTTGTGAACCGCTCCTGATATTTCCGCTGTGCGGTCGTGTTTGCCTGTAGCAGGATCCACGCCGCAGAAAAAACGCAGTTCGTTCGCGGGCGGAAGCTCGCGGTAAGTGTGCGCTTTTATCCAAGACTTTTGAATGATACGCTGTTCATCGGAAAGCGGCTCGTTGCACCATTCTGTAGAAAAATTATCAAAACCGAGCTGTTCGCGTTTTTCTTCCAAAGTTTCGGATGACCAATATTCTGGCCAGAGTGGGGAGCCGTCAGGACGCAGGCAGGAGAGGCGGACGGCAATCCACCGCTTGAGCGTTCCAGCTTCAACTTCTTCGATAAGGCGCGATATAGGATCATCAGAATGAAAAATGGTATTTACCCAAATGATGAAAGCGGTTTTTCCAAGATTGAAAACAACCCTTTTAAACCAGCGCGAAATTTTATCCCGCTGTGAAGGAGAATCAACCGCGTCATCTTTGAGAATATCGTCTAACACTATTAAATCGGGGCGATACTGCCTGAAGCGTGTGCCGCGCATCGACGCGCCAGAACCTTTGGCTTGAATGCACGTTCCGTTTTTAAGCTCGATACGATCATCACGCCAGACATCGCCTTTTAAAAAACCGAAGTCTTCAAGAATAAACTCGTTTTCTTCAAGCTCGATTTTTATATTGATAAGGTTTTCGCGTGCTGAATCACCTGACGCGCCTATAAGCAGCGCATAACGCTTTTTTCCTGTGAGGATATTCCAAAGCACATAAGCGAATGACCAGCGGACGGTTTTTCCGTGTTCGCGCGGCTCAATGAACATCGCGCCTGCAAGGTTGTCAGTCGGTTTTAAAAGGCTGTGATAACGCTCATTTATAAACGGTTTAAGGCTGTTTGCAGTGTCTTTTGAAAGCGATTGTTTGTCAGCGACATTGTATAAAATCTGTTGGTATTCAGCAGGGTCTGTGAAAAAATAATCAGGCAAATAAGTCTGGCAGAAAAATCCAAAATCTTTTTTTGCACGTTCAATGCGTTTTCTCTGCGCTTTGGATTTTTCTACGGCGGAGCGTTCATCTCCTATCAAATCGGAAAGAATATCGCTCATTAGTTTACCTTTATTGGCGGTAAAAGCCTAACACCACAATTGGGGCAGTAGTTAAATTTACACGTATATTTCTCAGCACCACAATTCGGACAACGATGACCTGTTATTCTTTGCGTTGTTCCAAGATCGATTATTTCCCACCGCAGATTATCTTCCGTTTTTTTAAGCGGGCAATCAGGATGACAAGTGTTTGCATTTAAATAATCACTTACTTCCATGTAGTGAGATTTCTCTGCATAACATACAGCGCCGCCATATCCTTCATGATCTTCATAATCTAAATCTTCGTTATTACCTTTTAAACTACAATCTCCGCACGATTTTGGCATTTCAATTTCAAGTATTGCCTTTGACATATATTCCTCCCTATTTCACCTTCGCCTCATCGACGATTTTACAAAGACGTTCAAAAAGTTCGTTGTCATGTTGAATCGCTTTTTGAAGTTCAGCTTTTAATTGCGATTTTGCTTTGTCGAGGGCTTTGGTTGCACTGGTGCGGTATTGCGACAGCTTCGCCTGCGCTTGTGTTAATTTTGTTGTGGCAATAATCATTTCGGCGGGATCTTCAAAGTTGATGCTCTCATAAGTTCGTATCTCTTTAGAAATTAACTGCTGTAAATAAATGAGCATAGCTTCCGATTGTTCTGTTCCCGGATGATCCTTAAAAACTTCCGCGATTGCTTTTGACATTTCGACGCTTTTTCTGATGTCAGTAATTTCATCTTCATAAGAACGAATAGAGCGGCGGATCGCTTCGCGGCTTATTGTAAGTTTAAGACCTTGCTGCTGTAATTCCTCGTTGGTTTTTTCTGTTACATAAGCAATTGTTTTTTTTCCGCTGTCATAATGCTTAATAATTATTTCTTTTAAGCCGTGTACGTCAGCTTTGCTTTTCTGTCCCATAATTAGCCCCGTTGGACGAGTATGCCGGGATCTTCTTTTATATTACCTTCTAAAAGGTTTACGCCTGTGGGAGATAACTTATACCATTGAACTTTTTCATGTTCAAAAATAGGATGCGGATGTTCTGTTAGAGAAATAAAGCCCATATCGACAAGATATTCAAGTGACGCTCTTATATCGTCAGCTTTGTGATATTGAAACAGAGCAGTAAAAAAAGTTTTCTTCTCTATTCCATCCGGATAAATTCTTTTGAGAAGATCGAGTATTTTTCCCCGTAAAATATTGTCTTTCATGCTTTCCCCTGTGTTAAAATTTTTATTATGCTCTGCGTAAATGATGAAGATTGAGTATTATATAGGTCATATAATCTATTTATTTCCGAGCGCCAGCCGGATAGTTCAGTTAAGAACGTTTCAGTTTTTACATATTCATGCTCAACTCTTGTCAATCTATCCATATAAATATTTAATGACTTATAAATGTCATCGCGAAGCTTGACAGTTTTCTCTGCGTTTTCTTTTGAATCATCTCTTGATTTTTTTATAATATATGAAACTAAGAAAATTAATACACTTGATGCTGCTGTGGGCCCCCATGATAATAATAAAGCTATAAAACCTGCTTCCATTCTCACTTCCTTGATTTGATAAATCGGTATAACATTAAACTGTAAACAATTGTATTAATAACAATAACTATTATTAGAATAAAAAGTCGCTGCCGGGATTTGCCTTCTTCATTTGAAAGTTTTTGTTTTAAAATATATAATTCGCCATTCTTCAATGAAAGCTGGATCGACTTCCCTTGCTCGTACTCGTAGAATAATTTCTCCAAGCTCCTGTTCTGTTCCCTGGCTTGCGATAATTGACTGTTCAAGCTCATTGAGTTCTGTTCTGATCTCTCTGCTCTCATGCTCAAGCTTTGTACCTGTGACAGCCAGCTCTGTTTCTCCCGCTCGCTGTTCTGTTTGTATAGTTCGATACTCCGCAGCTCCGATTCCGATATCAGGAACCAACGCTGCGGATTTTCCTGTGCTGGAACATCCTGTGAATAAAAACAAAAAAGCATAAAGAAATAAAGCGCAAATAAACATCTGAAATAATGACTTGAAAAAATCTTTTTGCACATGAAACCCCCTTGAAAAAATTCAATGCTCCCTATCTAAAAGATCTGAAGTGAGTTATTTTCATTCCCCTTTCCTCAGCAGTCGGAGCCCAGGGATCAAAAGCAATCTTTACTCCCCCGTTTCCATCATGCGTTCCAAGAGCGAAGTGAGTAGGATTGCCGTTATAGAAAACAGGAAATCTTATAGTATAAGGAATTTCTTTTTGTATTGAATTATCCAAAAAATATTTTGGTTTTCCGGAAATATAATTAAATACCATAGCAGGATGGGCTATATTACATTTCGATTTAATCCATCCTTTATCTTTTAATACATCTAACATCGCTATAATTTTTTCGTTTGAAAAATCCATGTTAAAGGCTTTTTCAACCCACGCGACGAGTGATAAATAAAAGCAGCCGTACATTTTTATTTCCTCATGCGGGAAAGTGTTTTGACATCCGTTAATTAACATAATTAACGCCTTCTTTTGATACGTTTATGATCATTTGCCGCCGCCCTTTACTGTCTTTATTATTTCCGCTGCGTCAGCATTTAAATTCGCCTGCGCTCCCGCTTTAATCTCCATATTCAATTTTGCATTGCTCACCATATTATCGATGGCTCCGCTTAATATAAAGATAAAAATTGTCACGCCCCAAACAACTCCAACGATGTAGAAGAAAACCATAAGTCCATCTGAAACAAATGAACCGGGTGTTGAATGTAAATACATCAACCATGAAATGATCCAAATAACCAGAGCTGTTGTAACAAGGAATGCGATAAGTTTGTGTTTTAAAAACCCTGTAATAAATTTTGTCCAACACCATTTTTTAGGCTCGTTATGTTCTTTGAGATAATAATGACGAACTTCCTGTAATGAAGTATCAGGCGCTTCCGTTAAATTTTTCTTGTAAATATTTGTTTTCATAATAAAATAAATATCAAAGATTTGTTTTAACTACTCTAATAGGGATAAAGATATTTATTTTACGCGGAGAATAATTCCAATTGGTTTATAGGTTTGAGTTTCGTGAGCAATATTTTATTAGATCTGTCCGTGCAATACACCAGTATCCTTCGTCGTCCTTCCATGCCGGAAGTCTCCCCGAGTGTATCAGCCGGTAAATAGTCAGATAAGCAACTGAAAAGATTGCCGCCGTTTCCCGAATAGACAAAATTGCAGGCAGGTTCTGTAAGTTTTTTTCCAGGATTTCGCTTAACATAGTCAGTTACCGATTCCCGCGCTAGCCGCCATGCTTTGCCTAGCTTGATCGATTCTATTTCTCCCATCATCAGAAGATAATATATTTGATGCGGTTTCATTTGAAGTAATACAATCGCTTCTTTTACCGTTAGAAACATAAATCCCCTCCTTGGTATCCGGATTAAATCCAGCCTTCCAGCAAATATCCCGCAGCGCAAGTATTACCGCAGATGCGGACCGTTTTGGCAAAAATGATATATCATCAACCTTGCCGATGCGCTTAACGATTTTTCTTAAACTCGCCTCATCTTTAAAGCGGCTTGCAAGCTGCCATAAACCGTTGATGTAATACTCCTGCCGCTTACTGATCATCCCGGGAGTGCCTGTGACTTTGTTAACTGGTTTACCGATCCATGTAGACTTAAAACCTAATTGTTGAAACGCGCTCATTACAGTATTAAACTGCGCAGTCGTTTTAATATCTTTTGAACTGGAAATTCCTGCTCCTGCAAGAACTGCGCGGTATGCGTCATCATCAAGACCAAGCTGTTTTTTCGCAACATGAATGATTGCAAGTTTATTCATGATTAGCTTCCTGTTCACCAGTTACAAGATACTCGACAGTTACGCCTAGTACTTGTGCAAGTGCTACAGCAATATCAGCTTTTGGAAAGCATGGTCTATGGCAATAATTTAATATACTGCGGTAACCTATTCCTGCCCGCTGCGCTAATAATTTACGTGGTATTTTTTTACGTTTAATTTCCATGTTTAACCTTTCTCCGAAAGTCATTTTATACCTCTTCTTATAATGCCCCGGACGGGACATCCAGCGCCGTCCGGGATTAATTAGCTGCTTTAGCTGCGCTTACGCGCTCTTTTTAAGCTGATCCTGATTCACCTGTTCGCGCTTTGTTTCGACAAAGAAATCTTCTTTTTGCTTTCTTGCGGCGCCCACTGTTGCGAGTGTTTCATCGTCAAGTGAAAGCATAGCTTCCTTATCCGGTTCAATCTTTGTGCGCACATACTCATCAAGCCCGTGCTTTTGAAGCAGATCCGCGGTATCTTTTGTTACGCTGATTGAGTCCGGGGCTTTGCGGAAACCGAACGTCCCGAATGTGCGTGAGAGGCTTTTCTTATCCTTGAAAAACTCGCCCCGAAAATAACGCGCGAACGCTTCCATCGCCTTTACGCAGCTTTTATATCTGTCGCGTAACGGCTTGCCTTCTTTCGCGGCTGTCTCTTTAATCTGTGCGATTTGTTCATTGGCTTCGTTGTCAATTTCTTCTATTTTTGATTCTAGTTCGCACATTTCTTTTAGAATGAAATCGGCCTCCTCAAGCGATTTGATTGTCATTTCGTTACTTTTTGTCCTTGCCATAAAATCCTCCAATGCGCTTAAGCGCGTTTTAAATTGAAAATGTCAAACGACATTTTATAAGCTAACTGCCTCTGCTATGTCTTTAATTGCTTGAGCTGGACTGTCACCTAAAATGGAAATGTTGCACGTTACTCCGCCTTTGTAATTAATTGTTACCCAAAGATTTATTTTAGAAGTAGATTTTAAATCAAATTCAATATCCAATCCTGTTAAATTGAAGGCAGCTTCAAGGCTGCTTAAAGGGTAATAATAGTCTCCAAATTTATCTATGAACTCTTTCCCTGGAATAACACCTATGGATTTACCATTAACTCTCATGCCGCATCCCCCTTAGTTCCTTCCGCTACAGGCACAATTATCAATACCTCGCGAAGAATCTGACGTAATTGTTTTACTTCCATCCCGATTTGTTGAAACCGGGAAGCTCTGCTTGCTTCGGCGAATACGCCGTTATACGCTAAGTTTTCTATTTTTTGAATCTTAGCCTCGATTTTCGCATAACCGTCTTCTGCAAGCTCGGTTCTGTGCGTTACTGCAGCAGCTTTAGTTGCACTCATCCTTGTGCCTCCCCGGAACTTTTTTCATCGGAACTATGTTCCGACTGTTCTAAAGCGGCAAGATAGTCTTCAATCGCCGCTTGTGTTTTTTGCGACATGACGGTATACGCATGACGCAGTAACTTATTTTGCGGAACATCTTCCGAAAAACTCGCAAATTCTTTACTGATAAGACCGCCGCCTTTTGTGCGTTTTACAACAATAATTTCAGATAACTGATTACCTACAGTCCGGTAGTTTTTCAATGAATGATTTCCAGCCGCCGGAAGCTCAAATAATTCTCCAAAATTAAATTTCATTTGTCCGGAATCGCCGCCTAAGTCAATACGGTTATAACCATCCTCTCCTGAAGGCGCGGGAGGCGCGATTAGTTTTAGCGCGTCACGCATGGTAAGACCTTTAAGCGCGTCAGGATTGTTTTCAAAGTGCTTAAAGATTTTTAACGCAAGCGTTATGCGCCTTTCTTGAAATCCTGTAACATCGGCTAAACTGTTTGCTGTCAGCTTTGTTTTGGACTCCCATTTTTTTATGATTCCGGCAAGTATATTTCCGGCGTTGTAATACGCTAGCGCTGTCTTAGCTAAAAGTTTTCTCGCCTCTTTTTCGTATTCAGTTATTTCTGCAAATATAGCGGCAAGCTTATTTTTCTCCCTGACGCCAATAATATTGTTAGGTGCAATGCTTTTACTCATGCCGCCGCTCCTGCGCGCCTCATAATAAGAGACGCTGCGCTTTCAACAATGTCGACATCAGGCTCTGACACATTGTTAAGCGTCATTGTCTGCTGCATACGCTCAATGATTTTTGTAAACTGACGTACATCACTTTTTGATACATTAAAAATAGCGTCCACGATTTTCTTGTTGATTTTCGGCCAGACAGATTCCGCGATTGATACAGCGTCCGCTTTAGTGAGCCCCGAAAGATGAAGGCATACACCGATACGGCTTTCAAGCTGGCGGTGATCGTTACGCAGGTTTTGTATCTGGTACTTAAGCCGCGGAAGCCCGATAAGCACAAGCCCCGATTTTCCAAGGTCGTATACAAGCCGCCGCGTAAACTCAAGCGCGTCCGGACGCAGATAGTCCGCTTCGTCAAGAATTACGACCATATCGCGTTCAAAGAGCATGTCAGAAACGTTCTTAACAAGTGTGTTATACGACACTTTCATTATATCAACAGATAATTGACGGGCGATTTCATGCACCAGCATTCTTCGGTTCATGCCGGATACAACATTTATAAGCACAGTTCCTTTCTCGTTGTATTGCGCATACCATGACGCGGCGGTGCTTTTTCCTGAACCTGCGTCCGCTACGATGAGCGCGATGTCTTTTTCTGTGTGCGCGATTTGAATAGCGTTTGTTATTCGCACAAGATCGCTTGTTTCCACTACCGGAACCCGCTTGCGTTCACGCGCCTTCGCTTGGCGTGCAAGCCATTGCACAATAGCCGCTTCCAGTTTTTGCACATCGCCTTTGTATTCATCTTTGCGGAATGCGCTCAATACTGACGGTGAGTAATTAATCTCACGCGCCGCCTGCGCCTGTGAAATCCCGTATTTTTCCAGGGTTTCCTCAAGGCGTTCTTTGATTCCTAAATTCATATTAGTCCTCCATGTGTAAAAATTTTTCCGGACTTGCTTCCAGAATTGAGAGATACTTATTTTTCTTAACAGGAACAGCTTCAGCTCCCGCTGCCATCGGTAATTTTTCTTGACTTTCTTCAGGCTCGCCAAGCAGTGATTCGATTGACGGAAGCGATTCATCGTAAATATTCATTGCGGTTTCAAGCATGATTTTTTGCTCCGCCGCTATCGCTACTTCGTTTGTACCTCTTTCTGCAAGTGATAAAAGCGTATGTTTACGTACGCTCTCAACATGCTTTATCGCCTGATTAAGATTCGCTCCTTCGGCGAAATAGTCACCGATCGCGGTACAAATATAACTGCCGTTTATCGCGTATACAGGCATTTCGTTATCCGTGATTATTTTGTTGCGTATAACAACATCACGCCCCGCGTATTCGATAAGACGCGGATGATAATAATTTACTCCGTGATGCTTAATTCCGTTCCGTCCGCATTTACGCACTTCGCTCCTGTATAGAGCCTGCTGAAGCTCTTCTTTTGATACATGTTTTATTTGTCCGGGAAGGTTTTCAGTAAACACTCTGCTTCTGGTTTTTCCGTCCATTCCTTTACCGTGACTAATAAACGTGTCATTGATGTATTCGATCATCGATGCAGCTGCTTTTGTAAAATAATTCCACGAGGGAATATCTTCACGCTTTGCCATTCCGTTGATTGAGCGCCACATTAAAATTGCGTCATCAGGCTGTGTAGTAGTATCGGAGCCTACATAGGAGCCGATATCTTTAGAAAGATACTCTCCCAAAATACGATAATATCTTTCCTGCCTGCCCTTCGATTTTGCAGAATATGTTTTTGTGAAATGCACATTCGTTCCGAACGCAGGCAGCACTCCCTGAAAAAATATCTCCACATCTTCCTCAAGACCGTCAGGTTTAAACTGTTTAGCCGTTGTCTGATAACCGTTAATCAATTTTGATCTGTAATCTTTGCCGTTGTCGAATAACACCGCTTTCGGCACTCCGTAACGTATACAGCAGACATAATATGCAGCGATAATAGACAAGCTCGACGGTTTTACTGTCGGGAAAAATCCGACTATCTTTCCGCTGCGATAATCCTGAAACGTTGTGATCCACGGGCGGATTAGTTTACCGTTATATAACACTACGCAATCGAGCACATGATGATCTGATATAACCAAATCAAGAGAGCGGTATTGATTAATGTTTTGTTCAACGTAAGGCAGATACAGATCCTCAAAACGTTTCTTTCCAAGTCGGAAATAATCGCGTTCCGCTGGAGGTATGCTTTGCAGAAACCGCGCCGCTGTCTGATAAGTGCAGAGTGAATGAGGATACGAAAGTTTCATCAGCTGGTAAGCATGAGCCATCGAGGGGCGCGTGTTTTTCAGCCAGTATTCCCGCAGCAGATGCCGTTCGACAGGAGAAAGAGTAACACCCGCGCCGCTCTTCTTTATTCCGTACTGCGGCGCGAGAGCCGCCAAAGCTCCGGCGCCTGTCCCTCCTGCTTTTTTTTGTTCACCTAACCAGCGGTACAATGTCCGCGCCGACACATTGCCAAGCGGTTTTTGAAGGCGCGGAAGTATCTGCCCGGCGTTAAAAGCTTCGCAGAAGTCAGAGGGTTTTAACCCGCTCTGATGATACTCGTAAATCAACGCGCTTCTGTTTTTGGCGGCTTCACGCGCCTTGTCAGTAAGCTGCGATAATCCGCTGTTTTCGCATAACGCTTCCCGCGGCTCCCCGGCGAGGGCGAGCCTTACGGTTTCCGGAAGTCTTGTTTCAAGAAACAATAACGTGCCGTTATGCTTAACGCACGGCCAGCCTTCTTTTTTAGCCCGCTTATTTACTTCCTTACGGCTGACACATAAAGCCGCGGCTATTTTTGATGTTTTAATGTAGCCTGTCATGCAGCTTCGCCTTTCTGCGCACGCTGCATTAACTGCGTACGAAGCGAAGCTTCTTTCTTGCGCATCTTCCCGATTTCTTCAGGTGTACGCCTCGGAAACAGATCATCAACAGGTTTACGCAAGAAGTCAGCAATACGCTGTTCTGTGTTAGGTGATAATCGGCGTCCGTTAATGACCATAGAGATGAGTGACTTAGATAGTTTTAAATTTTTCGCTAATGTAATTGTGTTTAAATCACGTTCTGCCAATGCGATAAGAACCTTTCTCCTGCGTTCGCGGTCGAGAGGATACGGCCTGCAGCCTTTCCCTGAAAGTTCATTTATTAAACGCATAAATCCTCCTTCTTGTCGCCTGTAAATAATTCACATTGACAGGCGTGTTATATTGTGTTAGTTTGATATTGAGACTGGTGCCTAATTCATCGCCGGTCTTCATGTGTAACGCTCACGGCATTTCGCCGTGAGTTTTTTTATGGAAGCAGCTCTTTAAGTTTCTGTGTAAGCTCCTTCGCCATGTTTTCCGCAGATACTTTTTTTTGTTCAAGCATTTTTATTTTGCCTTCAAGCGCTTCAATGTACCTGTGCAATGATTCGTTCAAAGCTTCCTCTGATTCTAATTGCTTGCGTAAATCTTCAATCTCTGTCATAATTAAAACTCCTATTGGTTTGCGCGTAACGTATCAAGGTCTACGCACATTCCGGTTGATATTGCCGCCCCGTACAGGGCGGTTTTTTATTCCACCACGCGAAATAAACAAATAAATAAAAAGCTCTCCCTTGTGGTATGATTTAATCACCACAAAAAAACACAGCCGCAAAGGAGGGCTAAGAGACATGAGTAACGAAACAGTGATGTTGTTATCAGCAGGTATTGCCGCTGGATCTTCACTTCTTATGTTTTTATTAACAAGGCTTTTTGACGCAATGTCAGAGAAGCGAAATAAAAATGAGAGGTTCTTTTATGAAATCTTTCCAAAAAGACTTGCTTTATATGAAGAAATTATTAAAGCATTAGATGGCATTGAAGATTCTGAATTTCCGTTTTTTAAATGTAATACAGCATGGGAACTTTCAAGTTATTACAAAGATTTATGTATTGTAATAGTCAACTTGGGATATAGATGTACCATGCTCGGAAGTACTCGGGTAAACAATATAATTGTTATGTTGCATAGCTTTACAGCGGAGACTAGTAAGATGGCGCTGTGTCTCGATCATCTGCTCCACAACACTCTTACCGCAGACATCAAAGAAAAATTTGTTAGTTCGTACATCTCCAAAGCCTGTGAATTTAAAGCTAAAATCCTTGATATCATCAGAGAGGAATCCGCGGCGGAATTTGTTGACAATAAAATCTCTGATTTTACGCGGGATATCAGAAACAAAAATGATAGGCCAAAAAAAAGAAAAGAAAATACAAGAAATAAGCATACTTAATAACATTTTAACTTCTATACTCATAAATACCTCCTTCCCTATTGGGATAATTATTAAAAGCCTCTTTGCGTGGTATACTGGAATCGCCAAAAAACAATACCCGCGCAAAGGAGGCTAGAAGCCACGTTAAAAGAAAATGATCAAGAACTTAAATTTGAGATGATAAAAATCATCCTCTCAAATCCCGCAAACAGAATAATTGATATTGATGCAGAAGCTGTTTCTAAGAGGTTGTCTGTGTTTGTTCATGAGATTCGGAAACCTGAACCTCAATCAGAGGCGAAGCCGTAATTTTAATAAGGCATTGTCTTGGGTCTAAGTAAAAACCAGTTTCCGGCTGCATCTCGATAGAATCAACCTGATAACCAAGAACTTCCAGAGCGTTCATGATCTTAATAAGTTCTCTGGTTTTAGTTGTTTTATTTTTCATAAATACCTCCTTCCCACTCGGGATTGGAACCGGCGGGGGTCGAACCCGCTACTTGCAAAGCAAGTCACCCGCGCAGAACAGCGTAAAATGGAGTAATAAAACCGCTGTCCTGCATGTACAGTCCCATATACCACACCTATTATTAGGCGCAGCTTAAGTTCGTATATTTCGGGCGCAGGGTTACTTATTTTCCGCGCTCGGATCAACACATGGGCAGCGGTACAATCCCGCCGTTGCCATGCTCCCGCTGTCAAATATCACTTCGCCTCAAACTCGACTTTTTGCCAGTTTTGAGCGATAATTTAAGTGGTGAATGGAGTTCACCACTTTTTTCTCTGTATGCAAAATATGGCGAACATTGTTCACCAATACTCAATTTGAATAATAATACTCATATCGGATATTTGTCAACCGATATTTAAACAAATTGAATAAATATTTTAGGAGGCTATTCATATTGAGTAATATTGATGAGCGGATAGAGCAAGTAAGGAAAAAACTTGGGTTTTCGACAAAAATGCTATTTGCAGAAAAATTAGGATTAAAATATCAAACTTATGTGAATTATGAGACTGGAAAAAGAACCCTCCCTGATAAGGTTAAGGCTAAGTTTCTTGAAATGGGTATTAATATTTCTTGGCTAATTTCCGGTGAAGGGGAAATGTTAATTAAAAAAGAAAATAACACACAAAAATATGTAAATAAAACAGGTTTCAAACAGCTACAAGTCTACAGCGAAGCTGACCTTCCCGAAGGGGCTTTTGTGGTCCCTCTGCTGGATCAGCAGCTTTGCGCCGGAAGCGGCTCGCAGGTGCCGGAAGAAGACGCTTCGTCGGCTCTTGTCCGTGTACCAGCCTATTTATCCAAGTATGGCGATAAGGTCGCCGCGCTTACAGTAGACGGTGACAGTATGTATCCGACCTTGCACAGGGGCGATATGGTAGTCTGCGATTCCTGCGGCTGGTCAGGCGAAGGGATTTATGCGCTGCGGATGAGCGGCTCAGGCTTTGTTAAACGGCTTACAAAAGCTCCCGGAAAGATTATAATACTTTCAGATAATCCAAAGTATCCGACCCGGGAAGAGCCGGAAGAGAGTCAGGATATTCAGATTATTGGCAGGGTTCACTGCGCTATTACAAAAGTGGAGTGATTGGTCAGATTGAAAGATATTAATTTATAGGAGAAAAACAAATGAATTATTTTTTTTCAGGCGGAACAGGAATTATTGTCTTAATTGTTGTAATTATTTATTGGCTTGCAATTCCATTCTTTGGTAGATGGGTCGCTATTGAGAAAGGCTATTCTTCGACAATCTGGTTTTGGTTATGTTTCTTTTTTGGCACTTTTGCATTAATAGCAATTTGTGGGGCTCCTAATAAATACAATGAAAAACTATTAAATGAAATAAATCAGAACACAATAAAACCGAAAAATTCAAGCGCTGTTGATAATAATATAAATAATCCTGTACCAATTGTTAGACGTGTTCAAGGTGATAGCTGGATTTGTAAAAAATGTGATGAAGTGAATAATGCTAACTCATCATCTTGTAAAGGATGCGGAGAATATAGATAAAAATTATTTAACATTTTATTAAAAGGAGTCTCCATGTTCGATTTCAACGCTATTGATTTAACTTTTTATTTAATCCCGTTAGGCTTCTTAGTTGTTACAGTATTAGGCTGTGCTTTTCTGGGCTGCTGGCTGGCGGGAAAAAAGGGATATTCGCAGGTTGCTTGGTTTTATTTATGTTTCTTTTTAGGAATGTTCGCGTTGCTTACCTTGGGCTTCGCGCCGATGAAAATCAAGAAGCAAAACCCGCAGGAACAGGAAAGCAGAAAAAACCCGCAGACAGCCTGATTTTGCCTTAGGCGTGTAATTTTACGGTTTCTCCAAAACGATTAATTTAAACCGTTAAAATTTCGTTCTAAGAGGGGTGTTTTTAAAGGGTCTGGGAAGGGAATTTGGGGGTATGGTTGTTTGTCGTGGGATTTAGGGGTAAAATGGGATATTATTCCTCATCGTTTATAAGTTCAAGTTGATCTCCTAGCACGGGATAAGCTTTCTTTAGAGTTCTGTAAAACTTGTCCCATTCTCCGTCTTGTGGCAGTTTCATCAATAACATTACTCCGTAAAGGTGCTGGCCTAACGCAGGATGTCCAAAGTCGTCAGTCAACCATTGATGGTGTTTTGTTTTTCTCTTTCCGCTGTCAGTAGGCGGGTTTAAGCGCCGTAATTCTTTTAAGACTCCGGGAGCTAATCTATTGTAAATTATATCATTGGTAATTTTTCCCACAACGCTTGGTCTGTTTATTTTCATTCCTTTCCATTCCCAGCCCTTTAATCGGAACATTTGGATGTAAAATTCATCTGGAAACCTTTTTGCCCAAGCAGCGTACTCTTTACGAAGGTACTTGTCTAATATTTGTTGTAAAGCATCTCTATCTCTAACTTCCTGATAACCCGTAGCTTCATCAATTAAAGCGATAATTCCAATTTTTGCAAAGATATTTAGAAATTCTCTGCTTCTAACAGCAGCGGGTCTATATTCAACAGGTAACATATAATTGTTTTGAAGTTTAAGAACGGCATTACATATTTCCGGTAATAATTCAGCAGAATAACCGTTCGTCAACAATCCTCCTTTTTTAACACTTTTAAATTTTATCGGATTAGCTAGTGGGTTGCTTAACTCTCCATTAGATAGGGAAACAAGCCTTATTTTTAATAAGAAACCTCTAAAAATACGGGGTTGATCTTTTTGTTCAGTTTGTAGGTTGAAAGCTTTTATTAAATCTCTTGAAGAAAACACGCGTGCTTTGTCCTCTAATACATGACATTCAATATTGATTTTACCAAGTTTGAGCACACCTTCATGTGTTGATTTTAATATTGCACCCATACATAATATTATATTATTTTTATTATTATTATACCAGTTAATAATAAATTCCCCTTTTATCCCATTTAGAGCTTAACCGTGTTTTTCCGTGCATTCTTAAAGCATGAAAATACGAAAAAGAGAAATCGCGAAGGTTGGAATATTCGGAACAAAGGACAATCCGCAGATTGTAACCGAAAACGAATTGAAACAAATCGCCGAAACATTCCCGGAAATCAAAAAAGCCCCTGTATCGTTGTCAGGTCATTGGCCCGACGCTTCATCGCCGCGGCTTGGAAATGTTGTAAGCGTTTCTTATGACGAAACAACAAAAACACTTACAGGCGAAATTGAGGAAGAAGACGCGCTCGCCGAAGCCGTTGACGCAGGATATTATCCTGATGTCTCTATCGGAGCGCGGCAGAGAGCAAGCGACAGCAAGATGTATCTGCATCATCTCGCGTATTTGGGCGAAGAGCCTCCCGCCATTAAAGACCTTGTAAAAGAAATCAAAGAAGATTTAGGAATCGCTGCGTCTGATAAAGGTGTTAGCCGCCGATTCCCCTCAACATCGGAGAAACAACTGTATCTCTCCGACACTCCGCCAGAAAACTTTGAGCCAGAAGGCCAGCAAGTTAATAGGGACAGCTCCTCTTCCGGTAGTTTATCGGAAGAGAGCGGTTCCGCCGGCAGCGCCGCTAAAGCAGCGAGTACTGCCGCAAATTTAAATGAGGAGAGTACCATGACCAAAGAAGAAGAGCAAGCTTTGAAAGATGAAAACGAGCGGCTCAAAAAAGAAAAAAAACTGGCTCTTTCCGACGCTGAAAAGCAGAGGAAAGAATCGGACAGACAGCGGCTTAAAACCGCGATGGAGAGCAAGAAAATTCCGAATCCGATCCGCGAAAAGGCTCTGTGTCTTTGCGACGCGTTGGATAATGGAAAAACCATCGAGCTTTCCGACAGCGAGGCCCCGGAAGGAAAACGCAAAGTTTCCTCGGTTGACTGCCTCATCGAGCTTGTTTCTTCATTCACCCCTGCGGTGAAAGAAGGGGCAATGAATCTTTCTGACGGTGATGATGGATCTGCGAGCAGCGCAAAGCAGATTAATTTCGGCGCGATTTAAGGAGCGGCAGTAATGAAGAATATTTTTCAATTATGGATGTGCTCCATTGTAAACGGAGTTACAGCCCAAGCGGAAATTAATCCGCGCACAGCGGCGGACGGAAGGCATCCGCCTTTTATCACAGCGTTTTCGCTTCCTGATGCACACATTGCATGGGACGAAGGCACAATCATGGTGCAGGCAATGGATAACACCACGCCAATTCCGGGGCAGGCAACTGCGCTTTCGTCTAACGCGACATCAAACATTATTGGCGTACTTCAGCGGCGTGTCGCAGAAAACGAGACTTCAGGCAATGTAGTGATCCACGGATCGGTACCCGCCGAAATTCTCAAGTATGTTCCATCAACCGGACCTGTTGACGCGACAGCAGGACAAATCGCGGCTCTTAGAGCTGTCGGTATTTACGTGTAACAGGAGGCACGTTTTAATATGTGGGATTTTCTTAGAAAATTTTTTGTCATTGACATGCTGGTGAACGCCTTAAACAGGCTGCCACCCATGCGCACATTTATCATGGATCTTATTTATCCCGAATCGGTACGGTTCAACCATCCGAAGGATAAACTCGCCCATGCGGACCTCGGCTTGCCGGAGAAAAACATTCCCTTGATTACAAGGGGATCGCAGTCTTACGCCGTACCTTTGAACAAAACAACGCTGAAACTTATCGACCCTGCGAACATCACGCCGTCTTTAAAGATTGGCGCGCATGAAGCGAATGAATTGCGCTCCATCGGATTGGAACAGGTGAAACAGCTTATCGATAGAAAGATAGACAAGCTGCGAAAGATTGTACGCAAAACGACCGAAGCTTTAGCGCAGCAGTCATTAAGCGGCAAGATTTCTTATGCGATCCGCGAAGCGGATGGTTCACTGGATACCTATGAAGTCGATTTCACATCCGGCAATGGCATCAAAAAAGTAACCATTGCAAAGAAATGGAATGCTGCAGGTATTACACCCGGTGAAATCGTTGCTGACATTGGAACCATTATCAGCGACTTGCAGTTAACATCAGATGGAACCGATATCGTTTTCCTCTGCGGAAATGATGTTTACGCCGCGCTGGTTAACGTTGCTGCTGCCAACAAGAACAGCGACATCATCAAAGTCATGCCCGATCATATTCTTATAGGTAACGCGAAATTCATTATCTGTAACGCGATGTATTACGATCACAAAACCAAGGCAAACGTAAAAGCCATCCCTGCAAAAACAATTAAAGCAATTGCGAAAGATGACTCTTTCAGCCTTGCGTATTGCGCTCTTGATTCATTCGCCGCAAGCCATGCCGGGCTGCCGTTCTTTATTGACACAGTTGAAGAAAAAGACCCGGAAGCGCTTAAGCTTATTGCGCAGTCGCGCCCTATGACGATCCCGAATGTGGACGCAATCAGGGACGCGGAGGTATTGGCGTAACCATGGAAAGGCTGTCAATTGCTTCGCAATTGGGTATATATGACATTCCTTCCGAAACGCCTCCGGAATTGGAAGCCGTTATGGCGACATTCAATCCTTTAGGGGACCCAATTACGCCGGAAGAAGTCAGGGCAAGGTTATCTGAAAATCTATACAATCAGCTTTCTGACGGATCGGATGATACCGTCTGGGGAGCGATCTCCCGGGCGGTAATCTCTATGGGTACTGTTCTTCGCCGTCTAAGCGTGCCTTATAACTTTAATGACAGTGTTGTGCGTGAATGTGTGCTGATACATACAATTTACGAATTGCACATAGCGTTAGGTCATGAAGAAGCCGGAAAAGAGTATCGAATAAAAGCGCGTGATATTATTCGCGCCGCTTGGGGAGATTTCCCTGAAGCTGACACAGCGCCGGAAAAAGGGACGGCTGCAGCGGTCGCGAAACCACCTCCGCGTAAGGGTTTTAAAGACGCATGGCGTTAGAAGCATTGGATAAACTTGCTGCGTCTTTAAAGCAGCCTGCAAAGCTTGAAACAATAGGCGGCATGGCTGTTGAGATGATACGCAGCAAGATACATAAAGGCGAAGGCTTCGCGCCGCTGTCTCCTGCGACTGTAGCGTATCGGGGAAATGGCCGGCCATTACAGGATACAGGAGCGTTACGCGATTCAATTACTTATAAGGTGATTGATGATAAAACAGTAAGCGTAGGTACAAATAAGCCGTATGCAGCGATTCAAAATAACGGCGGAGTGATAAGAGCTAAAAACGCCAAATGGCTTTGGATACCTGCGGCTGGCACAAGAAAATTACAGCGTACTTATGGGTATGGTGTTACAGAATTATTAAACGGAATGAAAGCAGCCGGTTTTAAAATCTTTTTTCCAAAAGAAAAAAGAATCGTTTGTTATCAGGAAAAACGCAGAAAAAGAAATGAAAAAGGTGATCTTGTATATGTATCCCATATTCTTTTCTATCTGAAAAAATCGGTTGAGATTCCTGCGCGCAGGTTTTTCTATTTAGACGAACATGACATGCAATTAATAATGCAGGAGGTTGGAAGTGCGCTTGAACAGCTTTGACGCGTTAAACGAATTCGCGAAACAACTTGAGCGCAATATCGCAGGTAAAGAGTTTAAAACAAAAGTCATTGTTACGCCTTCGTCTGTTAATGAGGCCGGTGTTGTTATCAAAGTAAGTTTGTTAAAGACTTTTATTCCAACGAATGTTCCAGCGGCGAAATCAAGCAGGACGCTGCGCGTGCGAGTATCAGTCTGCGGCAGAGCGGAAAGCATGACAGGTCTTAAACAGGCTGTCGAAGCGATTGAAGCGATAGACAGTTATTTGCTTTCTGACGGTTTAAGGCTTGAAAAAACAGAAGACTGGGGACCTGTAAAGATTCCGAACAGCCGGATTATACAGTTTATCAGCGAAGAAGACAGTTTTATGGACGGTGTTGATTCGATAAAAGTACAGGACGTGCATGATGATCGAATCGTAGTAATAACAATTCCACAAGGAGAATATTAATGGCTATTCACGTAACAAAATACGAAACAAAGAACGGTAAAACCCGAAAAGTCAAAAATGACAAAAGCGGAGCGTCAGGAAAAAACAATGACACGGATAAAAATAATAATCCCGGAAATACCGGTAAACAAGGAGCGTAAAAATGGATGATAGGAATCAAAAAGTTCTTATAGGCGATGACAGCATGATCTTCACAGGAGATTTAAGCGAAAATGAATTTGAAGGTGACGCTGTTAAAACAATCAATGAACTGACAGGTCAGCAAACGTCATCAGACATAAAAAGGCACATGTGCGTTATAACCGCGATCGGCGCGGCTACAATTTTTCCTGAAGGTTTAATTAAGGGGGATTTGTTTCCGGCGATTGGAAACGAGGTGCCCGGCGAAGGCGATAAATTCCGTGTGCTTGGTTTAACCCATGTCGCGGATGCGTCCAGCTGGTCATTCGGCATTACCCAGGGCGAAATTGACGTTACGCGGCTTAATGACAAATTCAGAAAATACCGGCTTGGAAAAAAGGACGCACAGCTTTCATTATCATCAATCTTTACAGTCGGTGAATCGGATCGCCCGGGCGGTGTAGTAAACCGCAGTATGAAGCTTGTCATTCAGAAAAAAGACGGCACATACATGGTAAGCGATGAAGCGAACCGCGCTCTTTACATGCTTGGGTATGTCAATAAAGCGGCGCTCCCGGAAGAAACCGATGATTTTGTTTTTGCTCAAGTTTATCTTTACAACACAAGGCTCGGCGGACAATCGGGAAGCGCGCAGTCTTACGACGCTTCAGGCAGGCTTACAGGAATGGATCCTGTATTCTATTCAATTGAAGCGCAGGAGGCGGCGTAATATGAAATTATCAATATCAAAAGAAGGTGTCTTTACACCTAACTTTAACAGGAATAAGGAACTTCCTGTAACAGATCAAATAACAGTGCGTTACAGGCAGCCGACTGTCGCGATTAAAAACCGCTGCCGCAGTAAACCTCATGCTAAAGCGATTTCCGGGGCGGACGGGCGTGTTGAGCAAATGGAAATAACTGTAGATAAAGACGAGCTTGCGACGTTAAAGGAAATGATTATTTCTATATCCAATTGCTCTTACGGCGAAGGCGACAGTCCGGAACAAAAAATTATAAACGCGCAGAATCTTATTGACGCGCCTTTGGTTTTTGAACCGCTCTTAAAAGAAATCGTTAAAGAGTTTGACCGCATTCTGGATGAAGCTGCTATTGACGAAAAAAACTGATAATCGCTTACCGGATATACCGCGCCGGTAAGCATAAAGCAATCGTACGTCCGGGGCGTGATTTGTTCTGGAATACCCGGGCGAAGGACGAACGCGGTGAAACAATTTTTATTAACAGCCGTGACGCGGCATTATACATAAACGAAGAATTTTATGCTGCGTTAAATGTTTTTTGCATGTGCGAAAATCTTGGATGCCTGCCGTTTGCAGGCGGCTGGGCGGAACAGCCGGAATGGATAACACAGGCGTTAGCTGTTTTGAAAGTTGAACGTTATAGAGTAGATGAGGAAGAGCGTGCGCAGCTAAAACAGCGTGAAGAGGATCGTAAAAAACATGTCAAATGACAAAACCCTTGAATTACAAATACGAATCGCCGCTGAAGAAGCTTCAAGAATAGTATCTGCGCTTAAAGGAGAAATTAAAGACTTATCCGATGAAGCGGGAAAATTCTCAAAAAACGAAGGCGCTAATCTTAAGAACTCATTTAAAGAAGCTGAAACTGCCGCAAAGGATACAGTAACAAGTATTGGTGATATAAAGAACGCTCTTGGCAGCCTTGCGGAAGTTGTCGTCGCAGCTAAGGCGCTGTCATTTATAAAAGACATGGGCATCTTTGCCCTTGAAACTGCGGATAACTTCCAGTCCATGAAAAACCAGTTTGGCATTTTGTTAGGCGACATGGAAGCGGGCGCCGGATTGTTCAACGAAATAAAAGCCTTCAATGACGTTACTCCCTTTGATCTTGATACCCTTACGCAGGCGACAAATGTATTAGTCGCCGCTAAAGTACCGCTTCAGGATTTGCAAAGCCAGCTGACAAAGTTTGGCGATTTATCGCAGGGTAATTCTCAAAGATTGACAAGTTACGTAAATGCGTTTTCCCAGGCGGCGGCGAAGGGTAAAGCCGACATGCAGGTTTTAAATACATATCTTCATCAGGGTGTACCAATCTTAGATGCGCTTGCAAAGAATTTTAACGTAACAACCGCAGAAATCGTGGAAATGTCGAGTCAGGGACAGATTAGTTTTGCAGATTTCTCCCGGGCGTTAGACGATCTTACAGCCGCAGGAGGTCAGTACTTCGGCGGTATGGAACTCTCTTCTCAAAGTCTTTCCGCAATGCAGGAAGGTTTGAAAGAAGCGACAAATTCTTTAGCCGCTTCTTACGGTGAAATTTTCATGCCTGCGGCGATTGCTGTCGTAAAAGTATTGACAGATATAACAAACGCGATAAATGAAAGTCCTATAACTAAAGGTTTACTTACAGGAGCTTTAGTAGCACTTACAGGATATCTTTCCGCGATGGCTGTTAAAGCCGGTATAGCGTTTACCGCGCAAATGAAACTTAATCTTGCTGTTGGCGCTTTAAACCCTGTCGTGCTTGCGTCAACAATCGCAGTAGCAGGACTCGCCGCTGGTCTTACAATATATTCAGCTCACCAACAGAAAGCATCACAAGAAGCAGAGCAAGCAGCTTTAACTCAATACAAACAAAGAGATGCGATAAACGCTACATCCAGCGCTGTAAATGATTTTACCAACGCGTTAAAGAATATGTCAGATGCTAATATAAATAATAATATTACAACAATCAATTCAGAAATAATGACATTACAAAGAAACATCAGAGAATATTCAAGAATCGCCACTGAATACGCAATGATCGGAAATAATATAGAAGCACGAAAATGGGGTGATATTGTTATCTCTGAAAGGGAACAGCTTGATATAGCTCGTCAAAGCCTGGAAGCAGCACGAAGTACACTAACTGGACGCCGAACAAATTGGATAGATGAAATGTACGGCGGCACACAAACAGCACGTATTGAAAAAATAAATGAGCAGCTAAGAACAGCTAACCAGTATCTATCAGGCGAAAATCTAAGTGAGACAGATCGCCAGCGGTTAATTGTAATTGTGCGCGGGCTTAACGATGAATTATCAAGATTAAATAACCAAGGACCTGTTATTGATATAAACAAAATAGCTTCGGATTGGAAAGCGGCATGGGCGGAAATATACAAACAGTTCCAAGCTGATCAATCAGATGATCCGTATGCCAGAATAAATTTAGAAAACGAGAAGAAAATTGCGGAAGCTCTGGCAAATTATGTACTGGAGACAGATCAGGAAGTAATCGATCAAATCAACGAATATTACGAAGCTCAACGCAAAAAAGTATTTAATCAGCTTGCCGATGAAGAGGCGCGTATCGCTGAAGTGGCGGCAAATACATTAAAGGAATATCTCGAAGAGGAAGGCAGCCTTCGCAGGACGTTCAACAGGTCAAGAATCGATGACATAGAACACGAAATGCAGACAGCGTTAGACGCAATTAAGGAGATAGAAGATTATAGAATCAGCGCTGCGGAAGAGTCCGAAGAACAAATCGCGGCAATAAGAGAATATTACGCGCAAATGCGTGATGAAGCGCATATGTATTTTAAAATAGAAATTGATACAGCCACGCTTCAGGAAGCGCGTGAGGCTGTAAAAAGCTGGGAGAATGAATTATCAGACAGCCTACTTCGGTTAATGATAAATCTCGAAGGACTTGGAGAGAATGCGGCTGTTATAATAAGTGATTTAACATCACAGTTTTTACAGCTTTCTGTTTCAGCTGCCATGTCGGGATTTGAAGAGTTCGGCAAGGCGCTTGGCGAAGGTGAAGAGGCGATGGATTCCATGGGCCGTGCGCTTGTGCAGATGACGCAGCAAATTTTAAACCAGCTGCCAATGATGTTTTTACAGGCTGGTTTGCAGCTAATAGCTAACAACCAGATTCCGATGGGTTTAGCATTCGTAGCCGCCGGCGGAGTAAGTGCTATTGTATCGGGTGTTGTTAAGGGAGCTACAAAACACGCTCATGGCGGTGTGTTTGATGAATACGGACAAGCTGCCCGCACATTTGCATCAGGCGGAGCATTTACAAATCAGATCGTCAGCAGTCCGACATATTTTACGTATGGAAGTAATTTTGGTTTAATGGGTGAAGCAGGACCGGAAGCTATTATGCCGCTGACTCGGATGCCGAACGGAAATCTTGGCGTACAAACTGCAGGCAGCGGCTCGATAGTAAACATAGTAATACATAATTATTCCGGCGAAGCAGTTCATAAAGAAGAGACGGAAAATTCCGAAGGCGGTAAAAATCTGGATATATTTATTAGCGAAGCAATAAACCGGCATTTATCATCTGGTAAAGCTGATCGCGCAATGACACGTTACGGCTCACGTCCTGTAGGAGTTTAGAATGACCGGATTAATTTGGCCTGAAATACTGCCGGCGGATTTTTTAGCTGAAGGATTAAGTATCCAGCCGCAGAGCAATGTCGTACGCACAACAATGGATGCAGGCCCCAAGAAAGCTCGCAGACGTTATACCGCAAATACTACAATTTTTTCAGGGCGGCAAAGATTTGATAATGCGGAGCTGGCTGTTTTTGAACAGTTCTATCATATAGCATTAGCGGACGGAGTATTGAGATTTTACTTTAAAGATCCCGGCTCCGATCATTTGGCCGAATTTCGCTTCACAGAAGATTATACTGTTAATGAAATCGGCGGTTTATGGGAAGTTACACTTTCATTGGAGCGTTTATGAAAAAGCTGTCTCCGGAAGCAATAAAAGCAATCCATGTAACGGAAACAGAAAAAGTTTTCCTGCATCTTATAACAATAGAAACATCAGGCGGAGTATTATTACGGGTCGTTGATAACAAGCAAAATATCATCTCGCGGGGAGAAAAATATTTTTCTGCAGCATTTTCAATTCTTCTGCCTGAAGAAACTGAAGATGCGCCTCGCCCGTGCCGTCTCGCGATAGATAATACAGACTTGTTAATATTTCAAGAAATTAAAAAGGCGGTACATCAGGAAATTTTAATAAAAATTGTTGTCATTATGGCTGATACTCCGGATATTTACGAACGAGGACCGCTTAAATTTAAGCTTCGTAATGTGTGTGCGACTAAGGAAACAATAGAAGGTGAATTATATGATCTATATTTGGCTGATCGCAAATTTCCAAAAGACTCATATACTCCGGAAGATTTTGAAGGGATGTTTTATTGATGTATAAATGGGTAAAGAAATATATTGGAATCCCCTTTGTTTCTAACGGCAGGTCAATGTATGGATGCGACTGTTACGGACTAATCCGTTTAGTTTTGCATAACGAATACGGAAAAACACTGCCTGAATTATCGAATGATTATAACAATGCGTTAAATATTGTTGAAACAACTAAACTTTTTTTAGAGCATCGCCCGGTACTTGCGGCAGAAAAATTAATTAAACCGGAAGAAAAAGCTGTTGTAATTATAACTGAACAGGGACATCCGTGTCATATAGGTATATTTGCAGGTAACAGTTATATCCTGCATACAGGAATTAAAACAAACTGTGTATGCCAAAGAGAAACCCATCCGTTTCTCCGCGGGCGTATAGAAGGATATTATCGTGTCAGTTAAAATTATTGCTCAATTACATCCTTTAAGATCAAGCCGCACAAAAATAAATGTGATTCCGAAGCCGATATCGGAAATAATCAAAGAATTAAATTCCGGTTTCCCGTTATCGCAGGCACGAGTCTGCCGGAACGGGGAAATTATAAAAGATTTTTCACTGATTCCAAATGACGAAGACACCCTAACAGTAAAATTTGTTCCTTACGGAGAAATGGCAGGTTATCAGTTAAAAGGTATAGGAAGTTTCCCTCTAATCTTTGGATTTTTATTAGCTCTCTCGTTTGGTTTTGGTTTTGGAACTGCTGCAATTATTGGTTATGTGATAATGGGAGTAGGCATAACTACAATGATTGGCGGAGGCGTCGTTTTATTAGGTGCTTATTTAGATAAAAAGTATCAGATACCTTCTATTGCAAGCAGAGAAAACCCGGAAAATGATCCATCGATAAGAGGAGCTAAAAACCAGGCAAGGCCGCATGGACGCATACCTGTTTTATTCGGGCGGCATCGGATTTATCCTGATCTGGCCGCAAACCCCTACACGGAAATAATCGGCAACCAGCAATATTTTACGCAGATTTTATGCGGCGGTTACAGAGACTGCGAAATTGATCTTGAAAGTATTAAATTAGGTGAAACTAATATTACCGAATTATCAAGGACAAATAATATAAATAAAATCCTTGCCGGTGAAGATCCGGTTATAAAGCTTGAGATTCTAAAGGACGGTGAAAAATCGGAAATTTATCCGTATTGCGTGCATGAAGATGCGATCAACGCGCAATTGCAAAATCAAATTGATGGCGGTGATGGGAATAAAATACCAGGCATTATAATCCGTACTACTCCTGAAAAAACTGACAGGATTAATGTCGATATCTTTTTTCAAAACGGTATAGGAAAATATAATGATGATGGAAAACTTACGTCAACATCGGTAACAGTAATTGCGCAGTATAAACCTGTAAATGCTCCTGACAGTGCGTATCAATCACTGGGGAATTTTTTCGGATCTTCTAATACAATCTCTGGGGCTGAATTAAAGACAAAGCGGTATCAGGTAACAATGTCAAACCTTGTTCCGGGACAATACACTGTCAAAGTTGAACGTGCATCAAGTGATTCATCTGACAGCAAAATTATCGATCAGGTTCATTTAGGATCGATACGTTCATTTAAATCCATACGTCCAATACGAGAAGAGAGACAGAGAGACTTAATTATTATTACGATGCGCGTAATGGCTACCGCAAAACTTAATGGAGTCATAGACAGCTTCAATTATGTTGCTGTTTCAAAATTGCCTGTGCACTCGCTTGATGGATCAGGACCTTTATATTGGCTTAATTCTATTGAAACACAAAATCCTGCGGCAATGCTTATGTATGCTTTATGGGGAAGGCCTGCACAGCAAGAAGTAGACACTGATGATATTGACTGGTTATCAGTGGAAGCATTTTATACATGGTGCGAAGAACATGATTATTATTGTAATGCTTATCTTTCAGATGCTGTAACAATCGCAGAGCTAATGCGTATGATTGGTTATACAGCGCGCGCTGATATTCTCCGAATTGATTCAAAAATATCAGTTGTACAGGATATTGAACGCCCTGCACACCTTCAATTATTTACGCCAAAAAATACAATCAGTTATAGCGTTACAATGCTTAAAGCTGATATCCCGGATGCCATATCATTACGCTACATTGATGAAAACGCCGGGTATGCAAGAAACGAATTATCTGTATTTAATACTCCGGATGGCAATCGGGTAAAGGAACCAGATATAATACAAAATGTTGATCTCTGGGGAATAACAAATGATGTGCAGGCGCGGCGTATCGGAATGTATAATTATGCTTGTTTAAAAAACAGGCCGTTTGTACATACAATAGAAGCAGATATAGAATATTTAATTGTTAATAAAGGCGACTGGATACAATATGCAGGCGATATTGCTTTAACAGGATCTGTTCAAGGCCGTATTAAAGGTTTGTTATATGAAAACGATCTTTGTGTTGGAATTAGAATTGACGAACCGGCTGAATACGAACCGGGCAAACAATACACTGTTAGACTGCGTTTGTTAAAAGGAATTATACTCTTAAAAGATGTACAATATGTTAATCAACAATATGATATATATTTTTTAGAAGCTTTTAATGAAGATGATACTCCACAAATTGGAGACATTTACGTATTCGGTATACGCGGTTATGAAGTAATAGATTTAATAATAACAGATATCCAGCCACAGGCAAATTTGCAGGCAACCCTAACATGTGTTGAATATAGCCCCGAGATATTTAATATTGATTCTCCAAATTTTATTTTACTGGAGTTTATTAACAAAGTAACTCCTGTTTCCGGTGCTGCAGATCCTGGAACTGTCGGATTAACTGTCTTGCATACATGGCTCACATACCATGATGACGAGGACGAACCGCAGCCTCCGATCGGTGATGGTACAGAAAACGGATGGCATCATTTAATTACACCGCAAAGTAATTGGGTTTCAAGGAAAACGACGCAATTTATTACAGAAGGTGATTGGAACGGTCCGGAAAAAACTAGTTTCAGAATAATAAATGATGCTGCAGCATCACGTCCAACGTTCACAGAAATTGTAAACGGTTTTACGGCAGAAGGCGCTGTCATGGTACCTGTACGGCTGGAACTGACAGCATCCGGAGGATTCCGATCGATATCATTGTCATGGATGAAACAGGTAAACCTTTCTAACCTTAAAAAGTATGAACTGCAAGTTTCAGATAATGCTGTCAACTGGTATGCTCCGCGTTTTGACGGACTCGGTCCGAATAGCGCGCCATGGCGAGGAGAGGAAGATAAAGTATTTAGTACTGCCGCTTCATTTGTTGTTCATGCAAATATACCTCCGGCAGGAACCGATGATGAACCGGCCGGAAGAATTTTATATTACCGCTTAAGACAGCGTACGATGCTTGATGTAGTCTCTGAATGGAGTGAAATTACCGGTGCTCAAACAAAGCTGACAGATACAGGTGATTACGCTGCAAACTCTATATCGGCTAACGCCTTGATAACAGCGGAATTGTTAGGTGTTTTTGCAAAGTTAACAGAAAGCCTGGTAGTTGATCCGCGATACGGCGTATCATCCGAAAACTCGCAGTGGGCAGACGGAGATACAAGGGCTGTCCTGAATGCCCGGCAAATTGCGTTTCAATTTTTTAGTGAAGCTGTATGGCTTACAATGGCAAGATTAGGACTTGAAGGAGTTGAAGCAACACAAGTATTTTCACGTGATAAAATGTTTATTACTAATGCTGATATGTTATCACGCCGGGCCGGAGGTTTTGATGTAGGTGCTCCGTTTCCTTCAGAAAATACCATGATTGCTCATCTTGACGTTCAGGAGGAGTTGCTATTTTTATCAAACAGCGCTTATGTCCTTGATCAAAATAAAAATAATTTTTTTATGTTAACAGGATTTGGTTCACTGGAAGGTGAGGCTGAAGGCGTTCCTTTGTTTATCAAAGCAATTGCACCATATGCGACCGAAGCGCGTGCATTGCATGGGAATTTCCGTTTATGAAATACTTTTAATGTGAACGGAGCTTGGACATTCGATTATTGGCTATTTTATTTTTGGAATGAAAACCAGACTTTATTTTCTATTGGCAATGAAAGTGAAAAGTTACAATTTATCATTGCAAATAAAGAGCCTTATTTAAACGATGAGCCGACAGATGAAGTATGGCTAAACGATGAACCAACAGAAGGTGTTTGGTTTAATGAGATTAGAACTGCTCATGTAAAAATTGTTAATACTTTTCAAGGTAATATAAATGAAACTGTATTGGATCAAAATGAGCTAGAGCCGGGTAAATGGTATCATATAGGAATTATTGCAGATGGAAGAACTCTTAAACTATTAATAAATAATAAATATTTATTTTGGTTGAGCCGTGCTCAAACAATTCCTGTAACAATTGATATAAACCCTACAGCAGGCATTATTGACAATGAAAATAGTTTAATAATGATCGATGAAATTATGTTTGATCCTTCTATTGCTCTCGATGTTGAAATATTTAACCGTAATACCGCACTCCGCCGGCCATGGGGTAAACTGGATGATCAATATCCATGGGTAATTTTTAATGTACAAGATCCAAAATTTTTTAAAACTAATATTTTTGAAAGCCCTGTATTCGCAGAAGCAGTCAGGACTGTAATAGGAGGATGAAATGACTTCAGTAGATTTAACATTAAACAGGTTCTCGGTGCCAAACATGCCTACATTTGATACCGCTTTTGGGATAAAGAAACAAGGAGAAAAACAAGGCTTGTCAACTGCGGAAAATGTAATAAACACAATGCTTCCATTTCTGCGGCAGCGCCCTGTTGAAATATCACAAACAACCAACACATCTAATGTTGAAGCAAACGCATCTGTGTCTTTAGTAGGAAATATAACATCATTAACACTTGGTGAAGGCGCATATAAAGGCGTTGAATTACTCGTTTTTAATGACGCAAACAGCGATGTAGTGTTAAATGATAAAACAAGAACGATATCGACGCGAATCGGAGAAACAATTACCCTGCGCTGGAATGGTGAAGAGTGGAGAGTAAAACACGATAAATTTGTCGGTGATTTTATACAACAACTGCCATCTGAAAAAGATCCTATTGAAAAATGGCTTGAAGGAAGATGGGTAAACTGGTCTCACCGCGCCGTTATGTATAATATCACTGATACAGCTCCGGCAGCATTTGTAAATTATTATACACTTGTCGGTACAAATATTGCGGCTAACACAACGCCGCTTGTTATGTACCATATAGATGGCAGTGATTACCAGTTGTTTAAGTTCAAAGCCCAAACTGCGGCATACGCAGTACCCGCAGAACTGGATCCTGTCAAATGGGATGAAGTAAAATCTGATACTACTGTCTTTAGAGAAGATTGCCAGAAATTATCATACAGAAACCAAAACGGCGACATCGTAGTAACAGACGATTTACAAATCGGTGAACAAATAACTGAAGGAAATCACGCAGGAAAATACATAAATGCCGTCTACGTCTTAGGCGGCAAATTCCTAAGCGTAACAGGCGGAAACAGACCACCTTTCGGCGGAGGCGTACAGGGTGATGCGATAAGGGAGATTCAGGGAAATGTAACCGGTGGATTATATCGACATTTGGCATCGGGTATAGGAGTTTTTAGTACTTTTGTTACAAGTTATATTGGA
>Ga0209755_10001702_pt1 | contig 33039 bp, 36 predicted proteins | sample TergutCo191P1_FD_187301 | JGI IMG/M metagenome (GOLD analysis project Ga0209755, IMG submission 187301) | Cornitermes sp. P1 segment gut microbial communities from Petit-Saut dam, French Guiana - Co191P1 (SPAdes) (version 2) | ecosystem: Host-associated > Arthropoda: Insects > Digestive system... | reverse complement strand
ATGTTTAGCTGACCGATACTAATCACCCGAGGGCTTAATCTATATGTTAACTCCTTTGAGTTAACAATATGCAGGCAGCCTTACTTTTACTAATCCTTTCTAGTCTTTGTTCGGTTTTCAGGGTGCAAGGCACAAGCAGTTGGTGTTGATTACGGTGAGGTTCCACCCGTTCCCATTCCGAACACGGAAGTTAAGCTCATCAGTGCCGACAATACTTGACTGGAGACGGTCCGGGAAGATAGGTATTCGCCAACACAAAAAAAATCGAGGTGTTTTCTACCTCGATTTTTTTGTGCATTGTATAGGGAGGGTTTACTTAACCACAAGAAAAATATACTTGTCAAGTATCTCACAAGGGTGATAGGATTGTTTAGAGTACCTGAGCCCCGCGTCGCCAACGTCTTCTTCCCTGTTGATGTATTCTATCTCATCTGTGGCAAAATACTTAACAAGCTCGTTGTTGATAACTTGAAAAGCGCCCCTATACGTTATATCTGCTTTTTCGATATGGACGAACATTACATTGTTTATATTCTCGCCAACAGAAAAAGCAACGACTGCATCGTCAACCTTTAGCAGCCCGCCGAACAAGGCATAGTGGTCATAATTATCCAAGAGTTCGATTGTTCTGGCATGTTCCTCGCTGGCTATGGCGGTATCAAAAATAAGTTTTTTGCTAAGACTGAGATAAAATTCTTTTACGAGCATTAAATTATCCGGAGTAATCACTTCAAATGAGTGGTTGGGATATTCTTTTTTAAAAAAGTTCATGTGATTTCTCTGACCATGATATTTTCTGCCGGACAAAGCTCTCAAATCCTTGGAATGGTAAATATAATCGCTCCAATCTGTCTCCATAAAGAGTTCAAAATTGGGGAAAAAAGTCTCAAGCAAATCGACTTCTGCGCTTGTAACCGTGTGAAAGGATGTGTATAAATCTCTTGCGGCACAGTACTCAACAATTTTTTCTAGACTGCCTGCGATATCTTTACCAAGAGGAAAAGAAAAGGCTGTAATATTGTTGCCGTAGACAACTCTGGACTTAAAAATAATCGTGTCATTATACATTGCGTACTTTACTTGAAAAAAGTCCCTCCACATGAGTGCTCCACCGACAGAGTTATCACAAATCTTGTTGACAGAGTAATTGAAGAAAGGTTTTATTATATCTAGATCAGACAATTCAAGCTGCTTAAATTCTAACATAAAAAAAATGTTCCTCCGTGAAACTGAGCAATTAATTGCAGTATACAGCGCAAACACAAAATAAGCAAGCCATTTGGAAAAAATGCAAAAGAAAAAGCATATGGGAGAGTAGTAGCCCACATGCTTTTTCTGTTAAAAACTTATTCTATAACTAAGCTGTTGATATCGATGATCAAGCTAATAGAACCATCACCCAGTACGGCGCATCCGCCTAGCCCATGCATTCCGATATTGTGTTTTTGGATGTATTCGGGAAGCGGTTTGATGACTGCCTGTTGCTCGCCGATAAGCTCGTCTACAAAGAGGCAGAAAGTTGTGGTGTCGGTAGTAATCATGATAATTATACCATCGTCCAAGTTCTCATAATCAGGCTCAATATCAAAAATTCTATAAAGCCGTAAAACAGGATAACACTCACCGCGTATCATAATCATCTCGCTGCCATCGGGATCAAGAAAGACATCGCCGTCATTAGGCTTAAATGACTCGCGGATTGACAGCATTGGTACGATAAACACGAGTTTGCCAACGCGGAGCTTCATGCCGTCGATGATAGCCAGTGTAAGCGGAATCCTGATTTGTACCGTCATACCCTGTCCTGGTGTACTCTCAAGGGAAATCGTGCCGCCAACCTTGTCAATATTACGTCTGACAACGTCCATACCTACACCGCGTCCGGAGAACTCGGTAACCTCGGTATTGGTAGAAAAACCGGGCATGAAGATCAGGTTGTAAGCTTCCTTATCGGTTATTTCATGCTCAGGTCTGTTAATCAGACCTCTTTCCGTTGCTTTTTTAATAAGCGCATTCCGGTTAAGCCCCTGACCGTCATCTGAAATCAATATGATGACGTCACCGCCGGCATTGCGAGCCTCAAGCGTGAGCTTGCCTGCCGGGGGTTTGCCATTTTCTATTCTAACATCGGGAGTCTCAATACCGTGATCAACCGCATTGCGGATAAGATGCATTAGCGGGTCTGACAAAGTATCGATGATATTCTTGTCAACCTCAGTATCCTCGCCTATGAGCACCAGCTCAACGTCCTTACCGACCTTTTTACTGACGTCTCTGACAATACGATGCATTTTCTGGAATGAAGTTGAAACAGGCAACATACGGATAGACATTACGATGTCCTGAAGCTCGTTTATAAGTTTTCTAAGCTCCTGACTGCTGCGCTCAAACGAGTCGATATGCAGATTTGCAACTTCGGGATTTTTTGTGACCATGGACTCCGTGGTTACAATCTCGCCCATGAGATTCATGAGTTTATCAAGCTTGTTGACATTAACGCTGATAAAATTCTGTTTTGCCTGAACTTCTACCGCTGCGACAGGTTTTTCTTCGGTACTGCCGGGCTCAACAACGGTACTCTCAGGTATAACTGGCGCTGCAACGCGCATCGAAGGCGGAAGTTCGGCGTTGTCGGAGGAGAGCTCGGTGATGCTTGAATCTTGGAGATACATAGTCTCTTCCACAAGCTTTGACAAGACCTCAGGATTCTCTCCGGATTGAATATACATAACAAAACCATTTTTGACTATTTCGTCGCTTGCGGCACTATCGTTTAAGTCTGCTGGCTTGTGGATAATCTTCTGACAATGCTCCATAAGGGAGTTAACAACGCCAAAGGCGCGAAGATTTTCCATTTGACAGCCATCTTCAAAGGAAATAATGATTTTGTACAGAGGCGTGCCATAATCGGTAAAGTCCATGTCATCGCCTGTGACGCTGCCTGAAGTTCCGCTCTGAGCGGCGTCAATACCGGGCGCCACGCCCATGATAACATCAAGATAATCGTGGATTTTCTTTGCAAGGGCGCTAAAATCCCCATCCGAAGCGGCGCCTTGCGAGAGTTTGCCGATTTCTGCTTTGAAGTTATCTGATGCAGCGAGGACTAACTCGATGACGCCATCCACCGCATTTGCATCGGTTCGCGTTTTCCCTTCGCGTATTTTATCAAACATGTCTTCAAGCGCGTGTGCAAGCTTGGTAAGGTTGTCAATTGACATCATAGCCGCACTGCCCTTGATGGTATGCATGATTCGGAAAATTTCGTTAATGTGTTCTTGCGTCAAATCCTTTTGCTTTTCGCACTGGAGCAAAGTTTCCTCCAGCGACTCAAGTAATTGCTGAGTCTCAAAAACAAATACGTCAAGCATGGGGTCTAATTCACGCATAATAATCACCTACCCACAAAAAAATTGAAATATAAAATGCGTTAGCCCAGCTTCTTTATCGCTGCGATAATGCCTTCTTCCTTGAACGGCTTAACAATAAATCCCTTCGCTCCGGAGACTATTGCTTCACGCACCATAGCTTCTTGACCCATTGCGGAAACCATCACAACCTTTGCGCCGGGGTCGATTTTGTTGATTTCTTTCAGGGCGTCCAGCCCGCTCATTTCGGGCATTGTTATATCCATGGTGACAATGTCTGGCTGCAACTCTTTGTAGAGTTCAACGCCGATGACACCGTTTTCTGCCTCACCAACGACCTCGTAGCCGTTTTTTGTGAGCATGTTCTTGATTGAGATTCGCATGAAAGCCGCGTCATCAACGATTAAGATCTTAGCCATTGCTATTCCTCCTAGCTAAAACATTTAGATTCAATATAGTATATCGGATTTTGATTAAATAAGATTAAATAAATTTTTCTCCGGCGCCGACCGTTTTGATTTTTAAAGCCCCTGTATCCATGTGCAACTCAATTGTGCGCCCGTGAGTGCCGCCGGTGTCGTTTGCAACAACTGGAATACCTAATTGCTTCAAAATAGCAAGGCTAGCCGCAGCGTTACGCTCGCCGATTTTTAACATATCATTTGTCTGACTTCGGCCAAACATGTGTGCTCCCCCTGCAATCTTTGCGACAAGTATTCCCCGCGGGGCTCCGAGTCGAGCCAATTGATTAACCAACTCTATTATCGCGGAGTCGGCAAACTTGGCGATGTTTTGCCCCTCAAAGCCTTTGTAGGTAGGGAGCATTATATGTGCCATTCCGCCGATTTTTTTAGCTTGTGCATAGAGAGTTATTCCTATGCATGAACCAAGCCCCAGAGTCGTCAGGATGTCGGGTGCTTTTGCGACCTTAAGGTCCGCCATACCAACAACAATTACTCCCATATCAGCCTTCCATTCCTAGCGAATTTAGTATATTTTATACGAAATATAACATTAAAGCAAGAAGAAATGTCCTTAAACACGCACTTCGAGTCCGTTATTTAGCGTTCAATGAGTCCGTTATTATGATAGTACATTAAAGCCTTGTTCTAACATTTGCTCATTAGACCATATGTGAAAAAACTCGTGCGCAAGCCTGTTATTACTTGATTTGTAGCCTGTCGGTATCAAATTAACTGTGTCAATGCAAAATAACTTACTACTAATATTACTTATTTCTTGAAAAAGGTCAAGAGGTTTTGTGTGTTCTTTACAGTAATGTCACGAATAAACATTTTTTTCATAGCTCAAGTGCTGTAAATTTATTCCGATATATATTTAAAGAATGTTAACTTTTGCATGGAAAGGAGCGGCAATTGAGACTCATTGAAATACAAGGTTCGGGACAAGATGGCGTCAGGGGTAATTTCGGTGTTGGAAAGCTGATGGATTCACTTAGACCGGGTGATATTGTCCGCGCCGTAGTGACTGATATAGAAAATGGCGTGGTCAAGATGAAAACTGACAGCGGACTTATGCTAAATGCAAAGCTTGATGCAACTACATATCTTTTGCCGGGAGATCAGGTTGAACTTGAATCAAGGGGCAAAGATAGCAGTATGGTTTTGCACTCTGTAAGCAGAGAAGAAATAGATATACATGTGTCGTCCGGACGAGGCTCATATCAAGATGCACCTGTGCGCGACGCTCTTGAGGTGTTCTTAAACAAGCTTACAGCGCTTAACATGCCTGCAACCAGAGAAGCGGCTAGATTAATGCAGGAGCTGATGGTACAAAATCCGGGTTTGACTTTAGAAGAGGCGGCGTTTCTTGCGTCAAATAAGCTTACAGGAAATGAAAATATGATGAAAGCTGCCCTTGCCTTATTGTCGGGCGCTGAAAAAACCGATGTGATGATAGCCCGGCTTTTATCTTTGCTTAATCTTACTGATGGTTCGCAGCAGGGAGGGGATTTTGCATTGCGGGGAAATACGGGGCAGGGTCTTAGTAATATACCGGGCTATGCCGGAAGTGATGCAACTATGACGCTCCAAGGACAAATAGCGACACCTTCCGGAGAATCCATGCAGAGCGGCAATGCGGCGGGGGCAAACTTTGGTACTCAATTGACCGTTTCTTCGTCTAATACAGCCCCCCTGACCGACTTGCTGACAATGTTTTTAAGCAAATCACATGTTCCGGCACAGGTGCTTTCGGAGAGCCCGCTGGGTCTGCCAACTATAATATCACAAAACGATGATGTTTTGCAAAGTCCGGCAGAAAAAAATGTACAAGGCAGTATTAGAGACGGAATTTATAGTGATGCGGCAAAAACCGAAAATGCCAATGCTGCTGCAAAGAGCACGTTGACTGCTTCGCAGATAACAGGGCAAGCGCAGCAAGCGGAGCCGCTCTATACAAGCAAGTCAGGGCAAGAGATGTCTTTGCAAAATATGGGTGCGAGTGGTGCTGAGCCGGGTCGCGGAGATACTAACACATTGCAATCGCCTCTTTCTGCACTCGCGCATGATTTTTCTGCGCTTCTTTCAGAAATCCCTGAATTTAGAGGTACGCCTGCCGAAGCATTGGAGCGTTTTTCGGAGATGCTATTAAAAATAGCCGGAGAAAATGCAAGTGCCGAGGGAAGTCAGACAGAGAAGCTTGAAAGTTTGCTGGATAAGCTTTTTACAAGAGTAGCAGACTCCGGCGCGGGCGCCAAGCTGCAGGGCGCGAGGGAAGAGCTTTTTGCAAGGCTTTCGCTGATTGAAGAAGCTATTGCGCGCGCAGCGCCCGCAGCAAGGGCGGAGATGCTGGACAATGTGAATAAACTAATGGAACATGTGAAAGTACTTAACAGCATAGAGACTTTTGCGTATATGCAGCTTCCGGTGAAACTTGGCGACGAGAGGAAATCTGCCGACCTGTATATTTTCAAACGCAAGGGAGGGAGAAAGCCCGACCCGGAAAATGTCAACATTCTGCTTTCACTTGAGCTTGAAAACATGGGTCACTGGGAATCACTTATAAATATTAAGAATAAAGATGTTTCGCTTAGGATGGAAGTAGGCGGGGAGATGGAAATGCAGCATTTCAGCGACAACACTGTGCTGCTTCATGATATGCTGGGACAAGTAGGGTTTAGGCTTGTGAGCACGGATATTGCTTATAGTCAGGATGAGACGACTCCCCTTACCGCGCTTTCAACACTGGGTAGATTTATTTCCGGCAAACCTGGTATAATTGACTATAGGATTTAACAAAATCGCTGTTAAGCCGAAATATTTGATTAAGTGGGGGGCTCGACATGAGTGGGAATGAAAGGCGTCTTCAAAGAGCCGCAGCAATAAGCTATGATCCGGGCGAACATGACGCGCCTATTCTTGCCGCGTTTGGCGAAGGACATCTCGCGCAGAAGATTATTGAAGTTGCAAGAGAGTCGGGCGTGCCTGTGCTGCCGGATCCCAATCTTACCGCTATGCTCTCTTCCATCAGTGTCGGCGATGAGGTTTCACCGGAGATGTATGAGGCGGTAGCAAAGGTTTTGGCGTTTGTTAGCGAGGTAGACCGCACCTATGGCGAAAAAGTCAAACGCGGGATGAATACGGGGTAGTATCTGACTGTAAGCAATGCGAGTTTTCGGATGCCCCAGTGACCTGTAGCGTCCATAGGGTGCGGTTTTACAATTTATACATTGAAATCATTTTGTGTGTGTGAGATAATTATTTTAGAGGAACTGCTAATGTATAGTTTAAGTGCGATAAATAGTGTTACAACTCCAAATTATGCCGAAAGCGTTGCAGCGGCAGAGAACGGGAGTGCCGCAGATTCTGCGGTCGACTTTTCTCAGGCGTTTGCCGAGGCTATGATGGATAATATGACCAACACTGCTCAGATGAGCGGCAGCGGTCATTTGACAGCGCCGAGCGGGCTTTTGCCTGTCAATGACTTCGGCTTTGAAGATGCAGTGCTGGCGGCTGCGTCATCCGGAGGGCTGGATGATACGCAAATTGCGTTATTTATGCTTATGATGATGATGCAAAGCAGCTCGGACGGTGATTTTACGATGCAGATGCAGATGATGGCAGCTCTGATTTCGCAAATGCAGTCAGGCAGGGACGAGCTTCGCTCCAATGCAATGCAAGCTGATTTTCATCCGCATATTCTAAATACGATTGATAGAGAAGTTTTTAATTTCCAACCTCCCGGCATTTCCGAAACTGGTCAGGCGATTCTGCCGCTTGAGGCTTGGAGACCGACGACTCCGGCGATTACCAGTGATATTCATAATAGAAGTCCCCAGCTCTATAGGGCTGTTGTCGACCAGTTTAATGTCGAAACTGCTGAGCGGTATCGTCCGTTTAGAAATGGAAACACTTTTTGTAATATTTTCGTGTGGGATGTAACAAGGGCAATGGGTGCAGAGATTCCACACTACACGGATCCGGTTACCGGCGACCCGATGTTTTACCCCGACGTCAGGGGTGCTAGGTCGATGGGCGCGATTGCCACATGTCAGTGGCTTTCTACCCACGGCGAGCGATTCGGCTGGCGTGAAGTTGACGCCCAAACGGCTCAAATGCACGCAAATCAAGGCAGACCGGCAATTACAAGCGCAGGCAGCATAGGTCATGTTCAAATGGTTGTACCTTCAAGCAGCGGCGGGTTTGATCCTAATCGCGGCGTTACGATTGCACAGGCGGGCAGAATAAACTCTAACTATATGCATATTTCCGGAATTTACAGCTCGGCTACGCTTGCAAACAGGGTCAGATATTGGGTGCATGACTAATAACTATACAAATTTATTGCGCCGTACTGGGAGTGAGTTTAGGCATATATGAGTAGCATTATTGAGCATTACAAAATCCTCGGCATCGGGCTTGACGCCGCGTTTTCAGACATTACTTCTTCATACAGAAGACTTTGCCGAATACATCATCCTGATATTAGCGGCGACCCCAAGTCCGAAGAGATTATGAAGAGAATAAATATCGCCTATACTGTTGTGCGCGAGAAGTTCTTGAGAGAGTCGGCAATGAGGGAGAGGTTTTCCGCTGTGCGCCAAAGACGATACGGCGCAGACACGCGCAGTCACGGGGCGACAACAAGAGCAAAGACTGCGGAAACAAGGACAAAAACATCAAAAACACGCAAGGCTGCCGGAGCCGAAAGAGAGGCGTTTGCAGTCCTTGACGCTTATTTTGCGGCATTGAGCAATTTTGACTATATTAGGGCTTACGGTTTGCTTAGCAGCCGAGATAAGAGTAATATAACATCGGGAAGTTTTGTTTCATGGCGAAAGTCCGTTGCAAGGCTTCATCCTATTAGGGAGTTTAAGATAATCGGCGGGTTTCCTATTGAAACAGTGAGCATGGACGCAGATGGCTTTTTTTATGCGCGCAGGTTTCAGGTTGTTGTAACCGAAGGAGATAATACCGAAGATTTGACCCGCACAGAAACCGTAGAAAAGCTTGTCGTATATGATGGAGAGCGGTGGAAAGTCTTTCTTGGTTATGAAGGACTGGCTGAGTTGACGCGAAGTTTTGACGAGCGATTTGAAGCAGGACGCATAAAACATGCCACAAGACGCAGAGAGGAAATTTTTGAGGGTCTTGATTTTGAATATGATATGCTGAGTCTGGCGGGTCTGAGAAAAGCTGCGCTTAGGGAAATTTACCGCCAACGCAGATATTCAGGACCGCTGACTTTTGCGGTTATTTCTGTAAAGAGCAGTTTTTCCAGGGCTGATGTGCAGTGGCAATTGCTAAACTCGGCGGCAAAAACAATAAGCAAATCACTTAGGGAAACCGATGTTTGCGCATACTTGGACGATGGTGTTTTTGCTCTATTGCTTGTTCAGAGCCGCAAGAAGTATGCGCTGGAAATAATTGACAGGATAACAAGTAAAATAAGAGAAAACGCCGGGAACAACGTCAGTGCCGGAGCGCGGATAGAACATGCATATTGCTCATGGAGCAGAAGTGGCTCCGCCAGCATCGATGGAGTGAACACAATAATGAAAAAGTTCGGAAAAAAAATACATTAGGGGTTAAGAATACTTCCATTTGTGCCGATAACCATATTGTGAAAATCTACAGACAGGGATGTCAAAGAAAATCAAAAGGACTTTAAGGTGGTTGTTATGATAAATCCATTAACCAGATCTTCCCCAGTGAGAATGACCGGCATGGCGTCGGGCATGGACACAGATATGATGATTCAGCAGATGATGAGAGTTCATCAAATGCGAATTGATAATCAAATGCGCTCAAGAACACTTCTTCAATGGAGAGCGGATACACACACAGAGATTCGAGACACAATTCAAGGCTTCCAAAGATCGTTCCTTACGTCTATGGGTCCGCAAGCTATGCTCAACCGCAACGTTTTTAATGCTAACGCGGCTACAGTAATGGGCAGACATTCGGATGCTGTATCTGTAAGAGCTCTTGGCGGATCCGCTGTCGGGCTTGTAAACATCGGACGGATAAGCCAACTTGCATCGGGCGCCAGAGCGAGAACCGAAAATGAGAATATAAGACAATTCTTCCGCGGCGTGCAGGGGACTGACAGGCTTGACACCTTAGGCGCCAGCCTTGCTGATTCAGGATTTAGCTTAAATGCTGCCGACAGGAATGCCAACATAACCATTGGTACGGGCGCCAGTGCTGTCAGCACCACGGTCAACGAGGCTGCTGTCCGCAATCTTGACTGGGAAAATGCCGATGTGTTGACAAGATTCTCGATTTCGGGCGTACAAGGTCAAGTCACGCTTACAAGACATGAGGCAACACAGGATACTCCGCATCATTACACTTTCTCCGTAGGTCAAGGGGATAGTGAAGTGACCGGTACTTTGACATTTGTTCCCGGCGTGGATGGCGAAGGTAACGCCATAACAGAAACAGTGGTCACTTTTGACAGCGAGCTTCCGGATGACGCCACTGCCGCACAAATCGCGGCGCGCACGGCACTTGAGCAGGGTTTGGGTCAGATTTCAAGAGATGAAACAACAGGCGAGACATATAGAGGCACAACGGTGATGAATTTCTGGGAAGAAACAACCATGAAGGTTGACGGACAGGAAGCCCCGATAACAATCGCAAGACGTGAAAATGCCGATGGTAGTGACTTTATCTTCGGGCATAATAACAGAACACTTGATTTCTTCAATCAACAAACAATCCGGATTAATAATTCAGATATTACTATAAGGTCAAATATGACCTTCAACCAGGTAATGACAGCAGTAAACAATTCAGGTGCGGGCGTAAGAGCTTCTTTCGAGTCTGCTACCGGAAGATTCAATCTAGAGTCGCTTACAACGGGGGCGGACTCCACACTGGATCTGTCCGGCAACGGAGGCACGACAAGCAATATTAACGCAAGCTTCTTTGCTGCGCTTGGTTTTGAGGTTCCGCAAGGCGGAAACGGGTCTATGGTGTTTACGGGTAATGATGCGAAAGTTATCCTAAACGGCGATGAAGTGACAAGCTCCAGCAACACGATAAACTTTGGCGGCGTGGCAATCACACTCAATAGAACAACGCTTGATGTTCCGGCAGGAGAAGAAAATATAGTAGTAAATATTTCTCGCGATACCGATGGTGCGGTCAACAGAATAAGAGAATTCGTTGATGCATATAACAGCATTATCCAAAGAATCGAAAGTCTTACAAGAGAGAGAAAAGCCCCTCATGAGGTTTCCTACGGACCCCTGACACAGGAAGAAAAATCAATGATGACCGACAGGCAGATTGAGGAATGGGAGACTATCGCCAGACGGGGCATTATGAGAAATGACTCGGCGCTCCAAAATCTAGCTACCAGTCTTCGCAGGGAACTGTTTGTTACCGTAGAAAGTGCGGGATTTGCGCCGCACCAAATCGGACTTACCACAGGTTCGTTCCACGGCGGAACGGGCGGGCAGATAGTGCTTGATGAGGATAGACTCAGAGCGGCATTGGAAGAAGACCCTGAGCGTGTTGCGAATGTGTTCGCGGGTACGGAGGAGAACAGAGGACTCTTATGGCGCATGAACGATGTCATGAGCAGCTATGTCAGCGCGAATGGCAGCGGCTCAAGAGCGATAAGGAGCTTGGAAGACTCAATCAGGCGTAATAGCGAACAAGTGACAAGATTGCAGACAAGAATGTTTGCCGAGGAGGATAGACTCCTGCGTCAGTTTGCGGCGATGGAAACGGCAATGGCAAGAATGCAATCACAAGGCGACTGGTTTAACTCAATGCTGGGCACACAGAGATAGCAGACTCCGGTGCTTAATAATATGAAAGATACTCATCAAGAGGGAAAGTGAACTTTATGCAACAAATGGTAATGATTAATGCGCATCCGCAGGAGGCATACCGTCGCCAGGATATAATGACGGCAAACTCCGTAGATCTCATAGTAATGCTATATGATGCGCTCAAGAAGAATTTGATATTGGGTCGGCGCGGGATCGACAAGCATGATATATCGCTCGCACATAAGCATCTTATCCGTGCTCAGGAGATATTATCCGAGTTGGTTAATTGTCTGGACATGAGTATTCCGATTTCGGACGAGCTCTTAGCTCTATATGAATTTGCTCTTGAAAATGTGGCGGAAGCCAATGTGCGAAAAGACTCATCATCTCTTGCCCCTGTAATTGAGATGGTCGATGAACTTAGAGAGGCGTGGAAAGAAATCAGCTCTCAGAGTAAGGGGGCAATGTATATGCAAGAGGTACAAGCGTGAGAAAACATTCAGATGCCGCAAATGCGAGACTGTTAACACTGCTGGAAGAGGAGCTTCTGGCGTGGGAGCAGATTCACAAGTTGACGCAGGAACAAGCGCAACTCCTTGACTCGGAAGAGCTGGATAGCTTGGAGAAGTCAATTGACCAAAGGCAGCATCTCATGGAAAAAATCAACGGATTGCATCAGGAGTCAAACGACCTGATGCAATCTTACAATAAGCATCAGAGCGGGTCAAAAAACACAGCAATTGAAGCCGTGCTCGGCAAGCTCCGCAAAATGATTGTGCTTTGTTCTGAGCAAAACGAAACAAATATTATCTCGGCAGAAGAGATAAAATCGGGCTTTATAGCGCGTGTTGAAGAACTTGGGCAAAAGAGAAAGAGCATAGGTGCATACGCGCCGGATATAACCGAAAGCTCAGAGTTGTTTGACAAGAAGATGTGAAGATGTAAAATATACTTTTATCCTTGCTTATGCCCGGGTATTTCGGCGTGCAGGAGCAAAAAGGCCGGACGTTGGAGACGCGTTACATACAAACGAAGTTCCCGGCTCCCTACGGAGGTAAAAAATGAGCATTAAAGTTTCAAATGTTTTTCAGCCTGATGCGGGCACGGTGCCTGTGCGCGGACTTGATACAAAGAGCGTGCGTGAAAACGAGACGTCGGCATTTCAAAGGACACTGACGAACTTGACGTCGGAGATGCATGAGAGACGTCTGCTGGAAATGCGCGATGCGATAGATGAGCAGGGGAAGAAGCTTGGTCAAAGAGCCGACGTCAGAGAGTTTGAAAGATACCGCAGACTGATAAGAGATTTCCTTGACGAAATAGTGAGCAACGGATATACTTTCTCTAAAGAGGATGCATATGCTTCTCGTGGCAGACATCGTTATATTGCTACTGTAAGGATAGTTAACGAGAAGCTTGACGAGCTGGGGAAAGCGGTTATGCAGGAACAGGCTGACCAAATTGACCTGCTTCACAGGATTGACGATATTCGAGGGCTTTTGCTTGACATGATGCTATAATTTGTTAGGCGAAGACTTATTCAAAATAAAAATACAGGATGGTGGCACAAATGCAAGATATCATGGAAAATGGTTTGGCTGTTGAAGATGTAATGCAAGGGAAATACCTAACTTTTCTCGTTGGAGACGTCGGATATGGAATCGAAATCAGCTATGTGGTTGAAATAATCAGCGTTCAGGAAATAACACTTGTTCCGCATACTCATGCTTACGTCAAAGGTATTATAAATCTACGGGGCACGGTTGTTCCGGTGATTGACATGGGAATGAGATTTGGACAAGGCGAGATAGTTTATACAGATAAGACATGTATCATTGTGCTGAGCATGGATGATATGAGCGTTGGGATTTTAGTTGACGGAGTACAGGATGTTTCAAATATCGAAGATGAAAACATTCAAGATCCGCCAACTACAACAGGGAGCGCTGTGAAAAGCAACTTCATAAAAGCGGTAGGAGTATGGGCAGGCGAGGTAAAACAGCTTATTGACGTTTATACAGTTTTTGAGGTTGACCAAGGTTTAGACAAAAAGTAAAAACGAAGCGGTGTTTAATATGCATATACAAGATCAGGATTTTATCAGACTCAGCGGATATATCAAAACAAATTTTGGCGTTAATCTTGAAAAAAAGAGGACGCTTATTGAGGGCAGACTCTCAAACTACATAAGTACGCAGGGTTTTGACAATTTTCACGACTATATTGAAGATGTGTTCAGAGATAAAAGCGGCGCAAAGATAAATACTTTGATGACAAAGCTGACCACAAATTATACATATTTCATGCGTGAAGAGACTCACTATAAGTTTATGAAGGAGGTTGCACTGCCTTATTGGACTTCGGTGATTAAAGATCATGATTTGCGCATATGGAGTGCCGGGTGTGCCTCCGGTGAAGAGGCGTACACCACTGTCATGGTATTAAATGAGTGGTTCGGACTTAAGAAGAAAGAATGGGACACTACGGTTTTGGCGACAGATATTTCTCTGAAAGTTCTTGAGATGGCAAAGGCAGGGGTTTATCCGGAGGAGCATTTTGAGCATCTTCCAAAGGCATGGAAAGACAAGTATTTTAACAAGACCGGTCAAGAGTCTTACAAAATCAAAGATCAGTACGCTAAAGAGGTTGTTTTCACGCAGTTTAACCTTATGGGCAACTTTAGCAGATTTAAGAAGAAGTTCCACATTATTTTTTGCCGCAATGTTATGATTTATTTTGATGCGCCTACCAAGGCGGCGCTTGCCAAGAAGTACCATGATGCGCTTGAAGTCGGAGGATGGTTGTTTATTGGTCTGAGTGAGACGCTTAGCGGCATAAGCGGAGATTTGCAACAAGTCGCGCCATCAATTTATCGTCGCATCAAATAAGCGATTTCACCCGCAAACCGGGCGTCCTAAAACACGGGTTGGTTACTGCGCGTCATTTGCGGCAGTTACTTGAAAACAGTGTAAACTTGTGTGCTTGAGACTGTAACCGTTGCGAGTTTTCAGATACAAGGTGACCTGTAACAAAAATGACAACATTTTGTTACTAATTCGCTAAAACGATGGACATATTACTTGTAGCCGTGATATAATTTCTGACAAAGCGTTTGGGATTGTATCTCGGCTGATTATTATCCTACACAGAGGTATAAACATGTGGAATAACTTATTTAATACAGTAAACTTACTTGGACGAGGGCTAAATGCTTCATGGACACGCAATGCAGTGATTAGGAATAATATCGCGAACATCGAAACGCCGAATTTTCAGGCGTCCGACGTTGAGTTTGAGACTTTGCTCGCACGATCACTGCAAAACTCAGGATTTACCGCCGCAACCACACATCCGGGACACAGACAGCTTGGTTCGGGAGCCGATCCGGATTCAGTCAGCCCGCAAATTATACAGCGCAGAGGTACTTCAATGAGACTCGATGGCAACAATGTTGACATAGAGGCTGAGAACGTCAGACTTGCGCAAAACAGCATTCACTATAACGTGCTTATAGAGAGACTTAACAGCGAATTAAGAAGGCTGAGAATGGCTATAACAGAGGTCACTTAACAAAGAAAGCATGATTTTTAAATCAAGTTTGACAGCATAAGAAAGGAGCAGGCAAGTATGTCATTTCTAAATTCTATGAACATCAGCGCGTCAGCTTTGACAGCACAGCGGCTGCGCATGGATGTAATTGCCGAAAACATGGCAAATATGAATACTACGAGGACAGCTAATGGAGAGCCGTATAGGCGCAGATATGTGGTGTTTCAAGAGATTGCCGATGATAATAGGCCAGGCAGATCTTTCAGTGCGTTTTTCAACAGGGCGCAAAACAATGCTCAAGGAGGCGTCCGCGTGGTTGAGGTTGGAACCGATATGTCGGAGTTCCAGTTTGACTTTAATCCCGGACATCCTGACGCCGATGAAAATGGTTTTGTAAGGATGCCTAATGTTGAGGTGGTTCAAGAGATGACCGACATGATGGCGGCTTTTCGAGCTTATGAGGCGAATATTACAGCACTGAACACCATGAAAGACATGGCTACAAGAACACTCGAAATCGGCAGATAAGGAGATATAGGCAATGAACATTAATCCACTTTCCATAAATCTTTCCAATATAATTTCACCAAATTCAGTTACAACGTTTAATCCCGGCGGACTGACAAGCGAAGGAAACTCCGATATGGCTTTTTCAAATATCTTGTCGGACGCATTTGACGTTGCGGCTCAAGCTGACAGGGTAGACAAGGCGTCCAGTCTGGAGCTTCTTATAGGACAGAGCGACGACATGGCAGGGATGCTTATTGACGCGCAAAAAGCCGAACTTTCTCTCAATTTAGCGCTGCAAATCAGAAATAGGATTGTTGACGCATATAACGAAGTTATGAGAATGCAGGTATAGAGAATGGGGCGTAAGGGACTATAGCACAAATAGTGCCTGAGAGTCCCGGAAATAAACCGCTAACCTCTACCCGCTTCTATCGAAAGGAGCCCGGTGATGGGTGCGATGGGAACCGGACAAGTAATTGGCTTTTTTGTGGGATTGATTGCAATTATTTTTGCCGCGTATTATGTTACCTATTTCATCGGCAAAAAAGCGCAAGGTCAAAATCTTGGAAGAATCAGAAATAAGAATATTAACGTAATAGATAGGTTTGCAATCTCCAGGGATAAAAGTTTTTACCTTGTTGAGATTGCAGGGAAGGTCTATGTTGTTGGTATAACTAACCAGAATATTACTCTACTCGATACACTTGACGCCGCGGCATTTTCAAAAGCCGCGGCTGTGCAAAAAGCAGAGACAAAATGGAATACTGTTCCCGGTGGTAAGTATACTGCCGGGATAACCAGAAAAATGGCAGATTTTATTGCCATGAAAATGGGAACAACCCCGCCCTCGGAGGAGGTTTCACGCTTTGAGTCTTTTTCGGATAGCATGAAAGCGGCAAACAATAAAAGAGATTCCGGGGCGCAGGGGGAAGAAGACCCTGAGCAAAAGGATAATCCGGAGGAGCTATGACAGGTACGATTGGAGATATTGCAACAACGCTTTTTGGAGAGAACGTCTCAACAATAAACATTGTAATCCTGCTCACCATCCTGACGCTATTGCCGTCAATCCTCTTGATGCTGACCGGGTTTACGCGTATTTTGATTGTATTATCTTTCGTGCGAAATGCGCTGGGTATGCAGCAAACGCCGCCAAACCAAGTTCTTATCGGGCTTGCGTTGTTTTTGACATTGTTTGTAATGATGGGAGTTTTTGACCAGGTATATGAGGAAGCATATTTGCCTCTTACAAATAATGAAATATCGCAAGATGATTTTGTCGACAGGGCGATGGGTCCCTTTCGGGAGTTTATGCACAGACAAGTGGCAACAACGGATTTAAACTTCTTCATAAATTTGTCGGGATTGGAACTGGAGACAAATGAGTTAGGGTTTATTCCAAATGAGGCTATCCCCGACAGAGTGCTGATTCCGGCATTCATTACAAGCGAGATAAAACAGGCGTTTTGGATTGGTTTCGTTATTTTTATTCCTTTTATAGTTATTGATATGATTGTGGCAAGTACGCTTATGGCAATGGGTATGATGATGCTTCCGCCGGCAATGATTTCACTGCCGTTTAAGGTTTTGATATTTGTGTTGGTTGATGGTTGGCAGCTCATAATCGGAGGAGTGGTCGAGTCGTTCTTGCGGTGACGAGGGCGGGACGGAAGCTCTCTGGGATTTCCTTTTTACGGAGGTTGTTATGATAGATCAGGGGCAGGTTATGTTAATACTTTCGCAAGCGATTACGACAGTGATTCTGTCTGCGGCGCCGATGTTAATCGTTGCGATGGTCATCGGTTTGGTAGTATCTATCTTTCAGGCTACGACACAAATCAATGAACAGACTTTGGCATTCGTACCAAAAATAGTGGGTGTTTTGCTGGCGCTTGTTCTTTTTGGAAGCTTTATTTTCAGCACTGTGACAGGCTTTACAATTTCCCTTTACTCATCAATAAATGAATTCCCAATAGGGTAGTATAAGTACCCCCCGGAGGTAAAAATGACCTCGATAGCAAATGCAGTTCTTGGGAGCGCAGACTATTTTATTTTGATGCTATTTCGCGTAAGCGGGCTGATATTTGCCTCTCCGATATTCGGAAGGGTAAATATCCCGCAAGTTGTGAAGATTGGTTTAATTGCGTCTCTGACTTTCTTGCTTTTTACAGTGTTTCCTCAGAGTGTTGATTTGCAATACTCTACGCTTTTTGGGTTTTTGCTGCTTATTGCGGCGGAACTGCTATTGGGTATCTCGCTTGCCTTTGTTACAAATGTGTTCTTCTCCTTAACGGCGTTTACGGCCGGGCAGCTTATTGATATGCAAATCGGATTCGGTATTGTCAATGTTTTTGATGCGCAGAACAACACACAGGTTCCGATGATGGGTAATGTGCTAAACATAATGATGCTGCTCATGTTTTTTGCGGTAAACGGGCATCTCAAACTAATTGAGATGATCTATTTGACATTGGAGCGAATGCCCATTGGAACTTTGGTTGTTTCCGCTGTGATTGGATACACTGCTCTGGAAATATTCATAATGGCATTTTTACTGGGCGTTATGATGGCTATGCCTATACTCGCGGCGGGACTCATGTTGGAGATTTGTTTCGGTATGCTGATGCGGGCTGTTCCGCAGATACATATGTTCGTGGTAGGTATACCGCTGAAAATGCTCGTGGGATTGATTATCTTCGGTACTGCGGTTCCTGTTTTTGTCAACTTTAGTATTAGGGTGTTTGATGAATTGTTTCCGGCGCTGGAGCGTGTTTTTGCCAGTTTTATCGGGTAGAATATAGCATTTATTTTAGTGCCGGAGGAGGCGTGATGTGAGTCAGGGCAGCGGTGGTGAAAAAACCGAAAAAGCGACCCCCAAAAAGCGCAAGGATGCAAGAAAAAAGGGGCAGGTGCTCCAGAGCACCGAGGTTACCACGACATTTTGCGCACTTGTAATGTTTGGTTTGCTTTACATGATTTGGCCGGGGTTTACCGAACAAATGATGCAAATATATACCGAGCATCTGGGCACGCAGTCATTGCTAATGCCAAATCCGGATATGAACACAAACGAAATTATGGGGGTACTTGTCCGGGTATTGATGGGAATGGGTCTTACGCTGCTACCCATACTCGCGGCAGCTATGCTTGCGGGTGTGGCTATAAACATAATTCAAGTTGGTCCCTTGTTTACAACTAAAGCGCTTGAACCAAAATTGAATAAGATTAGCCCTATTTCAGGATTTAAAAGAATGTTTTCATCTAAAACAGTCGTGGATATGGTAAAATCTATATTAAAGATACTTATTTTGGGATATATTGCCTACAGTGATTTCGTTGCTATGCTCGGCGACTTCCCCGGGTTTATCGGCAGAGACGTCCATCAGTCATTTATCTACATAATGAGAACCGCGTTTATGACTGCTCTTAAAATGTGCATGGCAATGATTGTCATCTCTATCATCGACTTTCTTTATCAGTGGTGGAAATATGAAAAAGACTTGAAGATGACGAAACAAGAAGTAAAAGACGAATACAAAATGACCGAGGGCGATCCGCAAATCAAAGGAAAAATAAGAGCGAAGCAGCGTCAAATGAGTGCGATGAGAATGATGGCAAGCGTGCCGGACGCAGATGTTGTTATAACGAACCCCACGCACTATGCCGTTGCGCTAAAGTATGACGATAAGGTGAGTAAGGCGCCGATAATGCTTGCAAAAGGGCAGGATCATCTGGCGAGAAAAATAAAGGAAGTTGCCGGAGAGCACGGCGTTTCCATTGTCGAAAACCCGCCTGTTGCGCAAATGCTCTACTCTATGTGTGAGGTCGATCAAGAAATCCCGGCGGATTTATACCAGGCTGTAGCTGACATACTTGTTTTTGTTTACAGACAAAAAGGAAGAATAAAATAGCAGTTAGCAGTCAATCCAAAGGACCAAACCCCATCCGCACGCAAGAACATCACAGGAACTGCCGTTAAGAAAGAGACCCGTAAAGTATGAAAGCATCTGATATTTCAATTGCAGTAGGAATCATAGCGATATTAGTCGTAATGATCTTCCCGCCAACAACGTTTTTAATGGACTTTTTGCTCATCATCAACATGGCGGTGTGCATAATCATTTTGCTTTTTGCGCTCTATGTAAAAGACCCGGTAGATTTTTCGGTTTTTCCGACAATACTGCTTTTTATAACAGTGTTTCGCTTGGCGTTAAACCTTGCATCGACAAGACTCATTCTCGGTAACGAAGGCGATGCGGGAGAGATTATCAGGACATTCGGCGAGGTTGTTATTGGCGGAAACCTTGCTGTTGGTATTGTAGCGTTTCTCATCATTTTGATTGTTCAGTTCATGGTTATCACAAAGGGCGCCGAGCGTGTTGCCGAGGTCTGCGCCAGATTTACGCTAGATGCTATGCCCGGAAAACAAATGGCAATTGACGCCGATCTTAACAGCGGTCTGATAGATGAGGATACTGCCAGAACGAGACGTGAGAAAATCCAGCATGAAGCGGATTTCCACGGAGCGATGGACGGAGCCAGTAAGTTTATAAAAGGTGATGCGATTGCCGGGCTGCTTGTAACGGGTATTAACATAATCGGCGGGATTCTTATGGGTGTTCTGACTATGGAAGGCGTTCCCATTGGCGAAGTTTTGACGATTTTCACTATCGCAACTATAGGCGACGGGCTCATAACGCAAATACCTGCGCTTCTTGTTTCCGTAGCTTCCGGTATAATTATAACCCGCTCGGGCAGAGACGCTACATTCGGCAGCGAAATGACAAGACAATTTATGGCACAGCCATATGCCATAATAATGGGCGGCGTGTTGCTCATAATAGTCAGCCTCGTGCCGGGATTGCCGATGATTCCAATGTGGGCTGTGGCGATTACATTGATGATTACAGGCTATATCATCAATTCTCGCAAACAAAAAGAGGCAATAGTAGAGGAACATGAGGTAGAAGAAGTAGCCGCGGAGGAAAAGAGAAAGCCGGAGAGCGTGACTGCGCTTTTGCAAGTAGACCCAATAGAGCTGGAATTTGGTTATGGAATTGTGCCTATGGTTGACGTCTCTCAGGGCGGGGACCTGCTTGATAGGGTTGTTATGATTAGAAGACAATGCGCTCTTGACATGGGGGTAATAGTTCCGGCAATCAGACTGCGTGACAATATCCAGTTAGCGACAAACGCGTACTCAATCAAGATTAAAGGCGTTGAGATAGCAAAGGGAGAGGTTATGGCAAATCACCTGCTTGCGCTGAGTACAGGAGACGTCGAAGAAGAAATTTACGGCATTCCTACCGTTGAACCGACTTTCGGCTTGCCTGCACTGTGGATTCCTAAGAGCGAGCGGGAAGAAGCGGAGATTATGGGTTATTCGACAGTTGACCCGCCATCAGTAATTGCCACACATCTTACCGAGGTCATAAAAAGGTATGGGCATGAGCTCCTTAACCGACAACAAGTTCAAACCCTTGTGGACAATCTGAGAAAATCACAGCCCGCACTCGTAGATGAAGTTGTGCCTAAGATGTTCTCGTTGGGCGAGGTTCAAAAGGTCTTGGCAAATCTCTTGTCAGAAAATGTTCCGATACGAGACATGGCGACAATTGTTGAAACATTGGGGGATTACGGAAACCTTACACGCGATACGGATTTGCTTACCGAATATGTGCGTCAGGCGCTAAAAAGGTCTATTTCTAAACGCTTTATTCCTGATGACGTGGCATATGCCATTACCTTAGACCCCACCCTTGAGCAGCTTATTGTAGACAGTACAAAACAGTCGGAACACGGAACATATCTTGCCATAGAACCTGCACAGGTTCATTCCATATTTGACAAATTGCGCGCAATAATAGAGAATATGAAGAATAAGGGAAGAACGCCGGTCATACTCACCTCGCCGCTTGTCAGAAGACAATTCAGAAAAATAACCGAGCAAATTTCGCCGGAACTTGCAGTTTTGTCGTATAATGAGGTAGAAAACAACATAGAAGTATTTTCAGAAGGAGTTGTAAAACTCTAATGCTAGTAAAAAGATATCATGCTAAAGATATGCAGCAGGCAATGAATACAGTGATTAAGGAACTAGGCTCGGATGCGGTGATATTAAACAGCCGCAGGGTTAGGAAAAAGGGGATAAAAAACCTATTTAGCAAGCCGGTTTTGGAAGTCATGGTCGCTTATGACCCTGCAAAAGTTCCCGCTGTAAAAAAACTCACCAACTCGTATAGTTCAGATCTTTCGGACAGCCCGGTAAAAGAGGAGATAATTCCCTCTCCTTCAATTAGCAGTGATCAACTTGAGCGGCTGGACAAACGCATCGACTCCATAGATACTATGCTGAGTGATTTTATTGAAAAATTCTCATTTGTCAAGCGCGAAATCACATATGATTATCCTCAGGAAGTACAGGATTTACTATTAGCGATGATTGAAAACCAAGTAAGAGAGGAACTGGCTCACTCACTTGCAAAGCAGACCGAGCAAATGCTGCGAACGCGGCAAGGCGCCGGTGCGGCAGAGATAATGGAGCATCTTATCTTAGAGCAATTCGGAAGGGCAAGACCGATTTTGCATAAGAAATTCTCACAGAAGATAATTCTGGTTTTAGGTCCTACCGGAGTAGGAAAAACAACCACAATAGTTAAGCTTGCCGCGGATTTTGCGGTGAAACAAAAGAAGAAAGTCGGCATTATTAACACAGATACGTTCCGTATCGGGGCTCAGGAGCAACTGCAAACCTACGCAGATATATTAGGTATTCCGCTTCATGTGGTTTATTGGGCTGACGAGCTTGAGGGCGCGGTCGAGAGCATGTCTGACAGGGACATAATATTTGTTGACACCGCCGGAAAAAGACCAGGAGACGAAAAGCATAAAGAGGATTTATTGGAGATAGTTTCGATGCTAAAACCGGAGGATACACTTTTATGCCTGTCTGCAACAACAGGGTTCTCGTCAGTAAAGGAAATAATTGATACTTATGGGTTTATCGAGGATTATAGGATTCTTATTACCAAAATAGATGAGACCAAATTTCGCGGTTCGCTGCTTAATATAAGTTGGTACGCGCAAAAGCCGTTTGCATACGTTACTACCGGGCAAAATGTGCCGGATGATATAGAGGTCGCGGATGTTGAGCTGATTTCCAGACAGATAATCTCGGTGCAGGGTAAAACGGATAATGACACGGACGAGGTCCCGGAAGATATCCCGGACAAAGAAGACAGCGAGGGGGAATGAGTACGCTTACAGGAATTAGGGCGAGATATATATGATGGGGGCAGCCTTAATAAATTGAGCGTGATAACAGTCAAATCCTAAATTCTTAGATTGAAAAGAGAGAATAATGTCAGATCAAGCTCAAAATTTAAGAGACCTCGTTGGAAAGAGCCGGGAGATACGGGTTATTTCTATTGCCAGCGGAAAAGGCGGAGTGGGGAAATCCAGTATTAGCGTGAACTTGGCAGTGGCGCTTTCAAGGCTTGGAGTAAGAGTACTTATTATTGACGCCGATTTCGGACTGGCAAATGTAGATGTCATGCTGGGGGTAACATCAAGATATGATGTAAGCTATTTTCTGCGCGGAGAAAAAACACTCAGTGAGATTATTCAACTTGGGCATGAGGGCGTTCGCTTCATTTCCGGAGGCTCAGGGGTATATGATCTGCTGAATATGGGAGAAGAGCAGCTAGCGGAACTTGTCGCCGGTATTGTGCATCTTGAAGCTCCTATCGATATGATAATCATTGACACGGGCGCAGGGATAAACGAAAGCGTATTGCAGATGGTTTCCGCATCGTCAGAAACCATTGTTATTACAACGCCGGAGCCAACAGCGATATTAGACGCCTATGCACTTGTCAAAACCATCATAAAGCGCACCCCATCCCATCCGCTCAATGTTATCATTAATAAATGTGAAGGAAAAACCGAGGCTCGGCGCGTAAGTGACGGCTTTGTAGAAGTTGTGGGGAAGCATCTTGGGAAAAACATCAATCCACTGGGCTTGATTATGTACAACCAGGAGGTGGCGCACTCCATAAAAAGGCAAATGCCAATTTCAGTGGTAGACCCGAACGGGACGACCTCAAAGGAGTTTGTAGCTATTGCCGGAGCGATTATGGATTTGCCTGTAAATGATATTCCGAGCACTTTATTGTCCAGACTGTTTACGAGGTTTTTGCGTGATGGCGCTGCGCGAAAAGAGCAGCAGGCGAATAAGAAAACGATTTTCTAATTCTTTGGAGGTATTAGAGTGCTTAATGAAGAGATAATAGGGCTTGGCGATAAAGTGGATTTGCTTGGGCATTTTGATAGACTTTATCGGACTATGATTGAAGATATTGCAGAAAACAGGTTCTTTCTCGTCGGTATTCCCAGATTCAGCGGCACGCCAATGCCACTCCATATAGGAGAGAGTATTCATTTGATTTTTTACCGGGATTCCGGCAGATTTATTTCCGTGATGGAAGTGGTTCAGTTTGAAAAAAGAGGCAATGTGCGCTATGTTTGGCTGTATCAAAAAACAGAACCGATAAAAAATCAGCGACGGGACGCCTTTCGTGTTCCTACAATAATAGACGTCGAAATATGCAAGTACGTAGAGGGTATGGATTTGAAGCTGTCGTCTTTCGGCGGTGTTGAAACTATAGCCAGGGAAACAGTGACCAGCCGTGATATCAGTGTAATCGGCGTATCAATTATTACCGGAAACAAATACGAGGTTGGAAAGCGTTTTTTATTAAAGCTGCATCTGCTCTGGCCTACAAACACAACTCCGCCTTTTCACACATGCGCAAAAGTCATGCGGGTATCATCGTGGAGAGATAGCGGAAAGAATATTGTGGGGATGAGCTTTTTCGGACACACGAAAGAGATGAACGAATATATAACAAAATACGTACTGGATGAGCAACGGCGGCAACTAAAACAAAAAAAACTGATAGAAGAATAATCAAATCCATAACTCAGGGCGGGGATGAAATGATTGGAACTAGCGAAACAAGGGCGAGACTTAGCCAAGATGAGCTGACGGTCTTATGGGAAGCTTATAAGTCGACCGGCGATTATAACGCAAAAGATGAAATTCTGCTAAATTACGAGTATCTCGTAAAGTGGATAGTCAGGCGTATGATGCCAAAATACAATAATTATAACGAGTATGATGATCTTGTGTCTTGCGGGATGCTGGGACTCATTGACGCCGTGGATAAGTTTGATCTCAAGCATGGCGTCAAATTTGAAACTTACGCAGTCACTCGCATTCGCGGAGAGATTCTGGACTATATGCGTTCGCAGGATTGGGCGTCGCCGAGTCTGCGCAAGAAGATTTCAGCCATAACAGCGGCATACGAATCATTTGAAAGCAAGAATCCCGGTGTGCAAGTTGATAAGCAAGTGGCGGATTCATTGGGGATGCCGGTAGAACATGTACACAAGATACTAAATCAGTCACATATGTTCAATCTTGTAAACTTTGAAGACGCACTCAGCTCAGTAAGCGCAGAAGCGGAAATAAAAGGGCAGGAAGACAATGCCCCTGAGGAAGAGCTTTTAGAAAAAGAGAAAAAGCAAATATTAACCGAGATAATAGATGCATTGCCTGAAAAAGAACGATTGGTTATTACTCTGTATTATTATGAGGGACTGTTGCTTAAGGAAATTGCGAATATTCTGCAAGTTACAGAGTCGCGTGTATCGCAGATTCACTCAAAGGTGCTCTCAAAGATGAAGGTGAAGCTGGAAAAAATATAGTATTGTCTCGTGTCAATGAGACAATACCCCCGGCAGTATTGGTTTAGATAAATGAGACGGCTTAAATGCTTACCGCATAAGGAAGTGGATTATGACTTTAGATGATAACAATACAAGCGATAATAATGCAGACGAGCAAATACCCGTCGTTGATGAGGACATTGTGATAGAGATATCAGATGACGAAATGAAAGTTAGCGCGAGCCTTTTGCCGCCTGAGGGCGGGGGAGAGGCAATTACTCTCATGGCGGCAAAGAAAAAACTGGCGGATGCAGGTGTAACTTATGGTGTTGATGAGATTGCACTAATCGGACTTGTAGAGACAAAGACTTATAATTTACCGCGTGTTGTGGCGGAGGGCGCACCTGCCGAAGACGGCGAAGACGGCAAGCTTATTTTTCACTTTTCGACCGATGATAGAACCGGCAGACCGAGGGAAATCGGTGGCGGAAGGGTGGATTACAGATCACTTGATTTGTATGTGCCGGTGTTAGAGGGACAGCTTTTGGTCAGCAGGGAGCTTGCGACACAGGGACAATCCGGGATTTCTGTCAAGGGTAAGGAGATAAAACAAAAATCCGGTAAGGATGCGGTATTTCCCAGAGGAAAAAATGTAGATATAAATGCGGAAAAAACACAAATGCATTCCAGATTTGCCGGTATGGTGCAATTGCAGGGCAGCTCCGTAAATGTCTCCAATGTCTATAATATTAAAGGCGATTGCGATTTGAGTGTGGGGAATATCGATTTTGACGGCAGTGTACATATTACGGGCGGTGTGAGGTCGGGAAACACTGTTAAGGCTACCGGAAGCATCGTTGTTGGCGGCGTTGTGGAGGCGGCGACAATCATTGCAGGCGGCAATGTGGAAGTGAAAAGCGGCATGCAGGGCGCCGGAAAAGGGAGAATCGAAGCCGGGGGCTCGGTCACGGCGCTTTATGTTGAAAGAGGGCATGTGTCGGCTGACGGACCGATAACCGTAGATGTGAGCATTCACAGCGTTCTTGAAACAGGCAACTCCATAACGGCTAAAGGCAAGCGAGGCGCAATTATTGGCGGAAGAGCCGGCGCGGCAGGAGATATTACCGCAAACTATTTAGGGGCTATATCCAATACGCGCACAGAGATAGCGGTTGGAATGATGATAAGAAAACGCGAGCGTATTGTATTTTTGGAAAAAGCTATTGAAGACTGCCGGCAAGAACTTGTTAAGCTTAATCAGTTGGATGTATATCTGGACAGAGCCAAGGACAAGATGGAGGTTGAGCAATGGAAAAGCTTGCATGATTCCGGTGTGCAAACGAGAACGCAGTGCAACGAGAATCTGGAGAGCTTTACAGAGGAAGTGGGCGAACTAAAACAGGAACTGGAAAGGGCGACCGACGGCAAGGTGCATGTTTTAAATACAGTGTTTGTCGGGACGCATATTTCAGTCGGTTCTGTCTCGTACAAAGTTGAAGACGAGATATCTTATGCAACTTTTAAGTACAGGGATGGACAGATTGTTTATGAGGCTTGTGAGATAAGCCGGTCAAAGTAGCACGTTAATTATGGAACAGTCCGCCTGGGAGGGGACAAATTATGGCAGTTAGAGGTATTGACACACAAATAATGGTAACACGTTCCGCAGATTTGGCTAGAGACGTAGGCGCTTTAGTAAAAAAACCGGAGCTAACGCAAGAGCAGCTAGCCGCATTACATAAGATGACGGCTGCTCTTGACCAGAAAAAAGTTATGCAGGCGACACAACCAGAGATGGATAAGGTCAGGACAGACGAGGATCGCGGGCACTCTGATACGTATCAGGGGAGCTCGGAGGAGTCAAGTTATGAAGAGGATAACCAGCGCGAAAAACCTTCTTCAGAAATGTATGTGCCGCCCGGAGACAACGTAATAGACATAAAGGTTTAGTTAGAGGTGAAAGTAAAATGGGAATTCAGTATTATGCGTTTACACTTTTTATTGCGGGGCTTGTTTGCTTAATTGCTATTCTTATCAAATTTCTTTTTGCGGACGTCCGACGACAGCAAAAGCTGCTTGATGAAAAGGAAACTAAGATTCTTCATCTATATAACTCAGTTGAGAGTTTGATGGATGAGATTACCGATCAGGCAATGATTGTTGCAGATGAAATGAAAGAGTATGAACGTCGAATTGCCATGCGTTCGGCTTCAATTGTTCTGCAGACTGATACGACGATAAGACCTGAGATAAAAGATGCACAGCCTGTAGCACACACTATGGCAGCCGAGACAGCTAAAAGCAAAGCGATAAACGAAGTGTACGAAAGGACGCCGGTAGCCGAGGTGCAAAGACCTCCCGCAAAGACTACGAGCTCATCAGGAATGGTTTTTCAGAGTTTCTTTGATGAATCAATCGAGGATTTTGAGCATGTAAACGGAGGGGCTAAGCCTCATAGAAATGACCTGATTGTAGCAATGTCAAAGGACGGCAGAACCGACGCCCAAATTGCACATGAGCTGGGAATAACACAAAATGAGGTGAGGCTTGTGATCGATCTGATGACGTCAGGTCGATAAAATGCAAAAAATTTTACAAATACTATAAAGTTTCGTACCAAAAACACGATATTTAAGATAGGAAAAGATATTTGCTGTAGTTATGTGTATGTGTGTTATTGTGGGCAAAATATCATTATTAGGAGTAAACTATGGTACGAGGTTTATATGTCTCAGCAAGTGGAATGATGCTGCAGCGCAGACACATGGATGTGATAACAAACAATATTGCTAACGCTGAAACGACCGGGTTTAGAAGACAGCAACTGGTGTCGCACAGTTTTGATGATGTTATGATCAGACGCATCAACGATCCCGCTGTACTCAGAACCCGCCGTATCGGAAACGCTCCGATGGTCGGACCAATGAGTTTGGGTACGCAGGTAGACCAGCTTTATACAAACTTTGAAGCAGGCAGGCTTGAAGGTACTGAACTGAGTACAGATTTGGCAGTTGTCGGAGACGCCTTTTTCGTTATGCAGACGCCTGACGGCGAGAGATATACCAGAAGTGGTGCATTTCATTTAGACGAGTTGGGATATATTGTCGATGGAAGCGGAAATTTTCTTCTGGGTGAAAACGGACCCATTTTGGCAGGTACCCTTAACTTCACAGTTGACGGTTCAGGCACGGTTTGGGTTGATGGGGCAGTTATCGACAGAATACTCACAGCGTCTTTTGCAGATAATAATGTGCTAAGACAGCAGGGCGGCAACCTTTTCTTCGCACTGGAGGAGCCGCAAGCAGCTCCGAATCAGAGCCAAATTGTCCAAGGTTTTTTGGAAAGCTCAAATGTTGATATCGGACGGGAAATGGTAGATATGCTCAGTGTGTTCCGGATTTATGAAACAAATCAGCGAATACTCTCAATGATTGATGAAACAGTTGGGTTGGCTGTTAACGAGATAGGGAGAGTGAGATAATGTACGGAGCCATGATGACCGCGGCGACAGGTCTTGCAAATCAACAGCGCCGCTTGGATGTAATTGCAAATAACATCGCAAATGCCAATACAGCGGGTTTCCGCAGCGCAAGAGTTGATTTTAAAGACGCTATGTACACTGCAGGGCTGGTTCCCGGCACTGCAAGGACTCCGGAAGGCAATCAGCAAAGAGGGCATGGTGTTTTGGTTTCCGCGACAACAAGAAACTTCAATTCAGGCGAGCTTAGGATGACCGAGAGGGATCTTGATGTGGCGATAAACGGCGAAGGTTTTTTTACCCTTAGTGACATGGAAGGCAATTTGTTTTATACAAGAAATGGAGTGTTCCATTTAAGTGCGGAAGGCGGGGAGAGATTTCTTGTTGATGTAAATGGGCTCTATGTTCTGGATACAGACGGAAACAGAATATCGGTTCCTCTAGATGCGCAAGGGATATTCATTGACCAAAGCGGAGCTATCAGATTCAGCGATAATGACATTGCACCTGCAGCCACGCTTGCTGTGTATGCATTCAGAAACAAAATGGGACTCCATGCGGCAGGAAATGGGACTTTTACAGAAACCGACGCCTCGGGGGAAAGAATCGCGGCGAGCGACGCGCAAATTATTCAAGGCGCTATGGAGATGTCAAATGTCAATATTATGGAACAGATGACTATGATGGTACGAACACAAAGAGCGTTTCAACTGGCGTCAAGAGCACTTACTACAGCAGACGAAATGCAAGGCATCGCCAACAACATGAGAAGGTAGTTGCCGGGTGGAGGGAAAATAAATGGTTGATATATTACAGTGTACTTTTTGTAAAAGACCATTTCAGAGTCTCGGCAGAAAAATTTGTCCGGAATGCCTTGAGCAGATAGATAAAGACTTTTTTGTCGTAAGAGATTACATTTTTGAGCACAAACAAACGAATATCGACAAAGTTTCGGAAGAAACGGGAGTATCTAAGCAAGTTATCTTATATCTTCTGAAAGAAGGCAGACTCATAATAGACGATGGGGGAGACACCGGGGGGCTTTTGAAATGTGAGGTATGCAAAAAGGCGATAAAGTCAGGCAGGATGTGCGAGCGTTGTAAAGAGCAGGTTGCGGGTTATATGAGCAAAAGTATTCAAACTCACCAGGCAGAATCAGCAAAAAACGACAACGCAAGCTTCAAAGGCACAGCAAAACTTAAGAGCAGATAAGCAAAGATGAGTCATATTATTTTAGGATGGTGGTCGACATGAAAATAAATCCAGTAGCAAATCCGAATATACTCAGGAACTATCAAACGGCAAGACCGATTTCGGAAGCAAACATTGTCGAAGTCGGAAGAGATGAAGTTACTTTTTCAGCAGAGGCGCTTAACTTTTCAAAGGTAATGGCACACGCAAAAGAAACAATCGAACTCCGTACTCCTGAGGAACAAAATCATATTTCCAACATCTCAAATGCAATCAGGCAAGGTGAGTACAGAGTAGACAGCGAAAAGGTCGCCGAGAAGATTTTGGAAAGTGTCCGGGGGCGTTGATGATGAGAGAGATGCTGGCAGAGCTTTGCGAGCTCCTTAGACAGCAAAAAGCTGTTCTGGAGGATATGCTAAAGCTTTCCGAAGAGGAGCGGCAGATTATTATTGACGGCAATTCAGAAAAGCTTGAAGAGATAATCCGTCAGGAACTTAAAACGCTTTCAAAACTTGGACAGATAGAAAAAAAACGCACCGCTCTGCATAAGGGTATAGCTGAAGAATTTAAGGTGCCGGAAGCAGAGCTGACGGTCACGGCAATTGCGGAGCGTGCCGACCCGGATGAAAGCGAGATAATTGTTAAGCTGCAGAAGGAACTCACTGACATTATCAGAAGGCATACGGAGATAAACAATGAAAACAGGCAGCTTATAGAAGCTCAGCTTGAATACTCGGAAACAATGCTTGATCTTTTGGTGGAGCCTGACGACCCGCTCAACAACTTTTACGGAGGCGACGGCAGAACCGCCGAGGAAAGAAAAAAAACAACCGGATTATTTAACGGACACGCGTAATAGCCGGAACATAGAACAAAGTAGAAAGCAGCCAACGCGGAAAGGATGACGCCGGCAGACTGCACAGCGAAAGGAATGGACGTCATCATGAGAGGCACATTTTTAGGGATAGAAATCGGAAGAACCGGAATAAATATGGGTCAGTTCGGACTCGATGTTACCGGTCATAATATAGCAAACGTAAACACAAGAGGCTTTACACGCCAAAGGATTGTACAAACGGCAAATGACCCGTTTGGCTCGGTTCAGATGGTAAAGCCGATTTCGACGTCAAATGTCGGCGGAGGCGTAAGAGTTCAAATCCACGATCAAATACGTTCGGCATTTCTGGATAGAAGATTCAGAACGGAGAACACAGCAGCCTCATATTGGGAAACACGCACACAGGAACTGCGGAGTGTTGAGTCGTTCTTTGACAATGTTGATGAGAGAACCAGTATTAACAATAGTCTGCTGAGATTCTTCACGGCTATGGACGTGATGGCAAGAGACCCTGTAGCAGGGGCGCCGAGAAAGGAACTCCAGACATCGGCTTTGGATATGGTTCAGCAGTTTCAAAGCATACACTCAGGGCTTGTTGAACTTCAAAGGTCACAGGACAGAGCTATCGTTGCAAATGTAAATACAATAAACGAACTGGCTGAGAGGCTTGTAACTCTAAATAAGGCAATTTATAGCTTTGAGCTTACAGGGCAGATAGCAAATGACCTCAGAGACCAGCGCAACGTCTTGTTAGATGAGTTGTCTACACTTGTTGATATTGATTATGAAGAAAACAGAGATCAGTGGGGAGGTACAGTTCTTACTGTGTCTATAGGCGGACATGTTCTCGTTGACCACGATTCCAGAAATTTATTGGGCACAAGTCAGACCGGCACAACAAATGGATTAGAGAATACCAACATGCCATATTGGGTGGCAAGTATTAACTCAAGCGGAGTTATGACGTCGCATGACCCAATCGCATTGAATTTGGCTTCCGGCAGAGGGGAACTAAGCGCACGCATTGATGTCAGGGACAGCACGAATGTTTTGCGCCCCGGAATCCCGTTTCATATCGAGCAGCTTAATAATTTGGCAAGAGCACTTGTTCAGCATGTAAATGCTGTGCATCGCGAGGGATTTAATGACCATCCTTTCCAAGATTCCAGAAATGGAATAAACTTCTTCCATGAAGATAATGCATTTGTTACATTTACAGATACAAGCGGGGTTACACTCAGTTGGTCAGCGGAGAATAACAGATGGGAAAATGAAACTGGAACTCTGTTTTTCGATAGCCAAGAAGCTGCCGAAACAGCAGGATTTGAAAGACATTTTGATATTTCTCAGGTAACAATAGCGAACATACGTGTCAGCGATGAGGTCATGGACAGCGAGTATAACATTGCTGCTTCAAGTGTTCAAATAACGAGAGACGGACCGCCGGAAAACCAACAGCGCGGTAACAATGAGAACATGCTTGCGCTTTATGCGCTGTTTAGTAGAAATAACCTCTTTCTTGAGATGGGCGATGCTGCGGGAACAAGAGTCGCAATCGGCAGCTTTGATGATTTTGCCACCGGGGTCAGAACCTCCGTTGCAAGTTCCACAAGCTCAGCAAGAAACAATGCAAATACAGCTCGTAGCTTGACTTTAGCAGCGGATAACCATAGGCTGTCTGTAGCCGGAGTGCAGCTTGATGAGGAGATGACACATCTAATAAGATTTAATCATGCATATAACGGCGCCGCCCGTGTTGTGACGGCGATGGATGATGCACTGGACAGACTCATAAACGGCACAGGCAGAGTAGGGCTGTAGGAAGGGATAGAAAAATGCGTATTACTAACGGAATGATGATTAATAACCTCGCAAGAAATATAACAGGTAACTTGACAAGAATGGACTCATTGCAAAATCAAATGTCAACGGCAAGAAGATTTGCTAATATAAGCGACGACCCCGTTGCTCTTATATATGGTCAGTCGGCAAGAAATATGATGGGTAGGATTTCAAATTTCTTGAGTTCGGTACAAACGGCGCAAGACTGGTTGGAACAAGCAGAAGACGGCATTATGGATATGCAGCGCACAATGGCGGATTTGTATCTTGAAGTTATCAATGCGACGGA
>Ga0209755_10001701_pt1 | contig 33050 bp, 26 predicted proteins | sample TergutCo191P1_FD_187301 | JGI IMG/M metagenome (GOLD analysis project Ga0209755, IMG submission 187301) | Cornitermes sp. P1 segment gut microbial communities from Petit-Saut dam, French Guiana - Co191P1 (SPAdes) (version 2) | ecosystem: Host-associated > Arthropoda: Insects > Digestive system... | reverse complement strand
TTTAGTTCTTTTTGTTGTTGGTCTGTTAGTTTTACAGAATATTTTTGTTTCTTCATTATGCAAACTCTCTGATGTTATTATGTCGCATCAGATATTTAAATTCAAGTGCTTTAGTGTTAGTGCTGTAGTAGGACGATTTGTTATTCTAAATCGTTGGATATGCATAAGATTGTTTTTGGTTTGCTCATGAACGTGTTAGAATTTGGGTGCAAACTATTTTGATACATGACCTAAAAACAAGGCGCTTCATAACTGGCTGTAACCCTGTAAAATACTTGCAACAGCTCTTAACGCTATAAACTCTTCTTGTAACGTCAAGTTATTTCTTGAAGTCACATGGAAAAAAAGCATTCATGCGTTTGACGTGTAAACACCGTTTATCTATCTATCGGTGAAGACTCTCAATTCTTGTATGTGTATTAGTAAGATTAATGTAAATTTTTATATACTTTGGTATTTCTGTATCGACATCATGTTTACATTATTGTGGTTTGGAGTGGAGGTGATTTTATGGATAAAAAATTAGTGGTTATTCCCTTGTCGATTTTGTTATGTGTTACTATGCTTGCAAGCCTTGCACCTCAGGTCATTGCACAATCAACAGGTACAAACGAACTAGCAGACACAAACCAGCCAACAGTAACACGAGGAACTATGGCCTACGTATCAAAGGTGGTTGCGTATGCAGGATTTGTTGACTTGCCAAACAACTTCTTATACTCTTTCGATAAATTCAGTGTGTTTCTTTATTATGGCTCAAGCAGTTATGGTAAGATTGTTGGTCAAATGAATGCAAAGGTATCTTCGGGGTCAGTGTTAGTCGTGAGAGCTGCAATAGAAACAAATGCTGTATCTTCATGTACAATGAGAGTCTACGTCAGCACAGACAACAGCAACTGGACTGAATTAGCGAGCAAGACAGTTAATTCACAATCTCTCACAGATTTCACATACACCAACGTACCAAACTTTGAGTACATAACAGTTGTGGCAAATAGCAATCCAGGTGCCCTATATGTTGATGGAGCTATCACATATTAACCCTAAATAACCCACAACAATCAACCCCGTTTTTATTTTTGCTTTCACATTTCTGTTTTAAGGATTGCAACAATAATCATCAGCCAAAAATGTCCTTCAACATTTGATAGACCCTCTTTTTAAACAGAAATTCTCATTTGTGGGTAAAACGATTAGTGCATTTTGTGTTTTGCTTATATATCCTTTATAAAGTGTATATAAACAAAAAATTGCTAGTCGATTACGGTACACAAGCACAAAATTTCACTCGTAAGATACTAAAAGATGGTTGATTAGTATATAGTGTTAGTGAGTTATGTGTGTGTGGGGTAGTTGTTGTTGGTGGTTTTAATTGTGGGAGGGGGTGGTGGTGATAACTTTTTTTAGGGGGTGTTTTGTTTAGTGTTATTTGGTGTGTAAAAAGTTTGGGTTTGTTTGTGTTTTGGTGTTGTGTGTGTTTGTTGGTTGTTGAAAAGTTAGTGAGGCTACGTTTTTTAGGGGGGGTAGGTCTATTTTGGGGTGGTTTGCCCCGTTATTTTGTCATTTGAGGCTTGTTTTGGGCTTGTTTTGTTTTTCTGGATGGGGTATCTTTTCCGTACTGTTTTGCATTTTTGATTTATCGGTAACCTGTAATTTTATGCTAATTTTCTTTGTCTAGTTGCCTGTTTAAGGTGTTAAAAAGTTATCATGGTCTGATGGTTGTGGGGAAACTTTTTTTTACGCGTTGTTATGATCTAAAATTAGTTGTGTGAGGTAATCAAAGGAAATAGAAAAATGGTCGTTATGTTTTTTGTGTTATTGTTTTAAATGTTTTATGTGTTTAATGGGCGTTGTTTTGTTTGTGGTTTTATGAAAGTTTGGTTAAACACACTGTTTAAACAAAACTGTTATAACAAAGTTTATAAGTATGCTTTGGAGACTTGTTTGTGCTCTCAGCAATCATAGGAGAAATTTTTTCACGTGAGAAGGACCTGCTTAACAAGAATTCGCATTTGCCAGTTTAACTTGATTGGAGATGTTTTAGTATGACCGAAATACAGAAAGAAGATACCCACTTATTATTGAAGGCCTTTTTCAACGACAAAGGCCTAGTAAGACAGCACCTTGACAGCTATAACGAATTTATCGATCACGGCTTACAAGAAGTCGTAGGAGAAATAGCTGAAATCCCAATTGAAGTTCCTGATAACCCCTATAAAGTAAAACTAGGCCAAATATGGGTAATTGATCCTCAAAGTAGAATAACAGGTCCATACGTAACTGAGGTAGATGGAACAAAACACGAAATACATCCAATGGAAGCCCGTCTAAGAAATCTCGCTTATAGCGCACCTATAGCACTTGAAATGACCCCCGTTATAGACGGCCGCGAACAAGACACTGAACTTGTCTATATTGGAAACATTCCAGTTATGCTGAAAAGCAAACTTTGCCTGCTTAGCCAACTCTCACGTGAAGAACTAGTAGCCGCAGGTGAAGACCCAGATGATTCTGGCGGATACTTTGTCGTAAACGGCTCTGAACGTGTAATCGTAGCTATGGAAGACCTAGCACCAAACCGTGTAATTGTCGACATAGACGATAAAGGAACTAGCCCAATTTACCAAGCAAAAATCTTTTCAACAACAGTTGGATTCCGCGCAAGAATAGAATTAAAACTAAAATCCGACGACGCCATATACGTAACAATGCCTGGCGTACCAACAGAAATCCCATTTGTTGTTATCATGCGTGCGTTAAGCATGGAAAAAGACAAAGACATAGCAGAAGCCGTAAGCCTAGACAAAGATATTCAAGCACAACTAGCCGCTTCTTTCGAAAAAGCAGTCGGCGTCGATGCATCCTCTGATGCTGTTCTCTTCATCGGCAATCGTGTCGCCCACGGCCAAGTTGAAGAATACAGAATTCAAAAAGCTGAAACAGCTATCGACAAAAACTTTTTACCACACATAGGCAGAAACGACACAAATCGAAAAGAAAAAGCCATATTCCTAGGTGAAATGGCCTACAGAGTAATACAACTAAAAATGGGCATACGCCAACAAGACGACAAAGACCACTTCAAAAACAAACGACTACGCCTCGGCGGCCCATTACTTGCTGACCTTTTCCGTGTCTCCTTCCGTAACTTGACACGAGACATCAAATACCAACTTGAACGCATTGGCGTTAAAGGATCCATAATCACAGTATCTGCCGCAGTAAGACCCGGCATAATCACCGAAAGATTCCAACACGCCCTAGCAACAGGCAACTGGGGCAGAGGAAGAGTCGGCGTTACACAATTACTTGACAGAACAAATTACATCTCAACCCTTAGCCATCTAAGACGCCTTCAATCACCTCTAAGCCGAAGCCAACCAAACTTTGAAGCCCGAGACTTACACCCAACCCATTGGGGCAGACTTTGCCCAAACGAAACCCCTGAAGGCTCAAACTGTGGCCTAGTCAAAAACTTGGCCTTATCTGCCACAATAGCTGTCGGCGTAAATCCTGATAGAATAAAACAAATCCTCTTCGAAATGGGCACAGTCCCCGCAGCAGAAGCAACATTTGACCAACGCATTTCAGGAGCCAAAGTTTTCGTTGACGGAAACATTATCGGCTATCATAGCACATCACAAGAAATGGTAAAAAGCTTCCGAGCAAAACGCCGCTCAGGCGCAATTTCAACAGAAGTAAACATTACATACTTTAACAAATCACAAACTTCCACAGAAGAAGTACATACAAACTCTGACGAAGGACGCGTAAGACGCCCTCTAATTATCGTCGAAAACGGCACACCCAAACTTCAACCAAAACACATCGAAAAAATTGGACTTGGCGAATGGGTATGGGAAGACATTGTCAAAGCAGGCTACATCGAATACCTTGATGCTGAAGAAGAAGAAAACGCCTTCATAGCTATATCATATGATGACATCAAACCCGAAACAACACACCTTGAAATAGCAACATATACTGTACTTGGTATTTGTGCATCAACAATTCCCTATCCCGAACATAACCAGTCACCACGTAACTCTTACCAAGCGGCAATGGCAAAACAAGCCCTAGGCGTTTACGGAACAAACTTCCACAACAGAACAGACACACGCAGTCACATTCTGCATTACCCACAAGTCCCCCTAGTACAAACAGAAAACATGGATGTCATGGGTTACAAACAACGCCCAACAGGCCAAAACTGTATTGTTGCAGTTCTTAGCTTTGAAGGATACAACATGGAAGACGCTATTATATTTAACCAAGCAGCAATTCAACGAGGCCTATTTAGATCCACTTTCTATCGTATATACGAAGCAGAATGCCGTCAATACCTTGGCGGATTAAAAGACAAATTCACAGTCCCCGAAGCCGGCACACGCGGTTTTCGAGGTGAACAATATTACCGCCTACTTGAACCAGATGGCATTATAAGCCTAGAATCACAAGTAGTCGGCGGAGACGTTCTAATTGGCAGAATCAGCCCACCAAGATTCCTTGAAGAATACAAAGAATTCGAAGTAAAAGGCCCCTCAATGCGCGACACTAGCATAGATATGCGCCCAAGCGAAACAGGCATTGTCGATGGCATATTTGTAACAGAATCTGGTGAGGGAAGCCAACTCGTCAAAGTTCGTGTACGCGACCAAAGAATTCCTGAACTAGGCGACAAATTTGCAAGCCGACACGGACAGAAAGGAGTAATTGGCCTAATAGTCCCCCCTGAAAACATGCCCTTCACTGACGAAGGCATAACACCTGATCTAATAATTAATCCCCACGCTATACCCTCAAGAATGACCATTGGCCAATTTATCGAATCTCTATCAGGAAAAGCCGCAGCAGCACGCGGAAAACCAGGCGATGGCACACCATTCTCAAATGAATCTCCAACTGAAGTTCGAAATAACCTAGTAAAATTAGGCTTTAGCCACACAGGCGGCGAAGTCTTCTACAACGGCACCACAGGCGAAAAATTTGTCGCAGACATCTTTGTTGGCGTTGTCTATTACCAAAAACTTCACCACATGGTCGCAGACAAAATTCACGCCAGAGCTAGAGGACAAGTTCAAATGCTCACTCGACAACCAACTGAAGGCAGAGCTAGAGGCGGTGGCCTTAGATTCGGCGAAATGGAACGAGACTGCCTTATTGGCCATGGCGCAGCTATGCTCCTAAGAGACAGATTACTCGAAGAATCTGACAAGTACACCTTATTTATCTGTGAAACATGCGGACAAATAGCTTACTTTGACATGAAACAAAGACGATATGTCTGCAAAATTTGCGACGAAAAAGTAAAAATTACACCTGTTACAGTATCTTATGCCTTTAAACTGTTACTACAGGAATTGCAGAGCCTCTGCATTACACCAAAATTAAAACTTAAGGAGAAAGCATAAACATGGCATCGGAAGAATTAATCCATAAAGTAGTTGACGCAATTTCATTTGGCTTAATCTCACCCAAAGATCTCCGAAAACAATCCGTTGTTGAAATCCAAACACCCGACACCTACGATGAAGACGGCGCACCAATCACCGCAGGTTTAATGGATGGACGATTAGGAACACTTGAACCCCGACAACGCTGCAAAACATGCGGAAACACCGCAGTCCGATGCCCCGGACACTTCGGCCACATCGAACTCGCCGTACCAATAGTCCATATAGAATTTACTAAAATCATCTCTGATCTGATAAAATCAACATGCCGTAGCTGCGGACGCATATTACTCTCTGAGGACGCATCCAAAAAGGCACGCCAAAAAATCGAAAGATATACTACACTACTTGGCACAATTCCTGATGACGTTTACAAAGAAATCATGACTGACATTAAAGCAAAACAATGCCCCTATTGCGCCTCTGCTCAATACAAAATCACCTTTGAAAAACCAACAAAATACGTCGAAGCAACAGAATTAGGCTCTGAACCCCTTACACCCAGCATGATCCGCGAACGCCTCGAACGTATAAGCGATGAAGACCTTGAAATTTTAGGCTTTAACCCAAATGTTGCCCGCCCCGAATGGATGGTTCTACAAGTTCTACCAGTTCCCCCCGTTTACGTTCGTCCCTCTATTACTTTAGAGTCAGGCATCCGCTCTGAAGACGATTTAACCCACAAACTTGTAGACATTATCCGAATTAATCAACGACTAAAAGAAAACATGGAAGCAGGTGCACCTACTCTTATTATTCAAGACCTTAGTGAATTGTTACAATATCACGTTACAACATACTTCAACAATGAAGCATCAGGTATTCCACCTGCAAGACACCGAAGTGGCAGAGCATTAAAAACCCTTAGCCAACGTCTAAAAGGTAAAGAAGGCAGATTTAGAAGCAACCTCTCTGGCAAACGTGTTGACTTTTCTGCACGCACCGTTATCTCACCTGACCCTAACCTAGACATAAACGAGGTTGGTGTACCACAAGATGTAGCTATGCGCTTATCTGTTCCAGAAAAAGTTACCGCTTGGAACATTGAAGAAATGAAAAAGTATGTAATTAACGGACCAGAAAACTATCCAGGCGCACTATACATTATCCGACCAGATGGTAAACGTATCCGTCTTGAATTCGTTGTTGAACGCTCAAAAATTGCCGAAGCCGTTGAAACTGGCTTTATAATTGAACGACACCTAAAAAATGGCGATATTGCAATTTTTAACCGACAACCCTCCCTTCACCGCATGTCTATTATGGCACACTACGTTAGAGTGTTACCATACAAAACTTTCCGTATGCACCTTTGTGTATGTCCACCATACAATGCAGACTTTGACGGCGACGAAATGAACTTACACGTTCCACAAAGCGAAGAAGCTCGAACTGAATCATTACTACTTATGCAAGTACAAGACCAAATTCTCTCCCCAAGATTCGGAGGTCCAATCATTGGTGCAATCAGAGACTTTGTTACAGGCGCTTACTACTTTACTAGAAAAGGCAATTATGTTAACCGCGAACAAGTAGACCGTTTGTTAACCACTACTGGTTACACAGGCGACTTACCTGAACCTGAAATAACAGAACCACAACCAATGTGGTCAGGTAAACAAATATTTAGCCTCTTTTTACCAAAAACTCTAAACTATGCATTGAAAGCAAACATTTGCCAAGGATGTAACAAATGTGAAGAAGAAAACTGCAAACATGATGCTTACGTTGTAGTGCATAATGGTCAACTGATTTCCGGTGTTATTGATCGACGAAGCATAGGCTCTGAACAATCAGAAAGCTTACTTCACAGAATCATTAAAGACTACGGAACACAAGCAGGAAGAGCATTCCTCAACAATATTACACATTTACTGAAACTTTTCATTTCAATGAGAGGATTTAGTTACACTTATGAACAACTAGTACTTTCACCCAAAGCACGTAGCCGTATGGCAAAAACGATGGAACGTACACAGAAAAAAATCGATGAACACATTGCCAACTTCCAAAACGGTACACTCGCACGTTTACCTGGCCAAACTTTGGAAGAATCATTTGAAATTTATGTTATGCACGAACTCTCAACAGCCCGAGACGAATCAGGCAAAATTGCCGACGAAGACTTTACACTGGAAAATGCAGGTATTGTTATGACTCGAACAGGTGCAAGAGGTTCCAGTCTTAACATCGGCCAAATGGTTGCATGTGTTGGTCAACAATCAGTCAGAGGTAAACGTATCCTAAGAGGATATGCTGGACGTGCATTACCACATTTTGAAGAAAATGATCCACGACCAAAAGCAAGAGGGTTTGTGTATAACTCTTATCAAGCAGGTCTTGACGCAATTGAATTCTTTTTCCACGCTATGGGCGGCCGAGAAGGTCTAGTAGACACTGCTGTACGTACTCAACAAAGTGGTTACATGCAGCGTAGGCTCATTAACGCGCTTGAACACATAAGACTAGAATACGATAGCACTGTCCGCGATTCAGCTGGCGACATTATCCAGTTCTGCTATGGCGAAGATGGAGTTGACCCAGCAAAAAGTGACCACGGTAAAGCAGTTAACGTTAGCCGACTCATTGAACAAATTAAAATCGGAGAAGAAAAAGGAGAACCCGCACCAGCAGACTTTATCAAAAAACAACTTAAAACCGTTGAAGACCAACTTACCCCTATTTTACTTGATCAACTAAAAACCTCTCTTTCAAAGACCAAATTAACCAAAAAAGACGTAGAAAAAGCTACAACATTAACCGCTGAACAATATAAACGCGCTCTCATGGAACCCGGCGAAGCAGTTGGTATTGTTGCAGCACAGTCAATAGGTGAACCTGGTACACAGATGACCCTTAGAACATTCCACTATGCAGGTGTCAAAGAACAAAACGTCACTTTAGGCTTACCAAGACTCATCGAAATCGTAGACGCACGCAAAATTCCCTCAACACCTATCATGACCATATACTTAACAAACGAAAACGCAAAAAGCAAAGAAGGAGCCGTTGCAGTAGCACGAGATATCATATACACTTCACTTGAAAACATAGCATCAGCAATCTATGAAGATCCCGTTAAAGAAGTCATAATCGTCGAACTTAACCGTGCAATGATGACTGATCGCAGTATAACAATAGATGAAGCTAAAACACGTCTTGAAACATTAAACGCAACAGTATTAATAACCGATGATTCACTTGAAATCAAACCAAAGAAAACCGAAGCACTAAAACGTATGTTAACCAAATTACCTGCAGCACACATAAAAGGTGTCCCTGATATTAAACGAGTATTAGTCACAGAAGAAAGTGGCGAATGGGTAATTCGCACAGATGGCTCAAACCTTGCAAAAGTCTTAGAAGTTACTGGCGTTGACACCTCAAGAACAACAACAAATAACATTCATGAAATCGCAAAAACTTTAGGCGTTGAAGCAGCAAGAAAGGCACTAGTTAACGAAGCAAAGGGCGTACTGGAAGACCAAGGTTTAGATGTTGACGTAAGACACGTCATGCTAGTCGCAGACATGATGACCACAACAGGCGAAGTACAACAAATAGGTAGACATGGTATCAGCGGTAAGAAAGCAAGCGTCTTAGCTCGCGCCGCATTCGAAATCACCATTCCAAATATAGTAGAAGCAGCAGTTAGAGGTGAAAGTGATCCTTTAGCTGGCGTAACAGAAAACGTTATAGTTGGGCAGTCAATACCAATCGGCACAGGTCTAGTTGAATTGTACATGTCCACATTTGAAAGTCAAGAAAAAGATGGAGGAAAAACTGAAGCATGATAAATATAGATAAAGCAATTGCATTAGCCGTCAAAACTGGAAAAGTTTCTTTTGGAGCCCATTCGGCATTGCAAAACGCTAAAACTGGTAAGGCTAAAATGATTGTTTTAGCCTCTAACTGTCCAAAAGACATAAAAGACGATGTAGAATACTATGGTAAAATCTCAAAAATTCCTGTGGTAACCTATAAAGGCACTTCAATGGATTTAGCTGAAGTTTCAGGTAAACTGTTCATAATATCTGCCTTAAGCATCAGGGAATCAGGAGATTCAGATATTCTTAAACTAATAGAAACATCTGAAATTCAAGAAGCAATTGGAGGAGAGCAATGACAACCGGCATAAAAATCACATGCGACGAAATGCGTTATATCGCACTGTTTGAAAGTATAAGCGGCGCAAGCGTGAAAGACTGCATAATTGACGAAGAGCAAGGACGAGTAATTTTTATCGTAAATCAGGGCCAAGTAGGTGTAGCCATCGGTAAAGGTGGAAGAAATATTCACACACTTGAACGAATGACTGGCAAAACACATGAAATCATTGAATACAGCGAAGACCCCGTACAATTCATAAAAAACACCCTTAAACCAGCAGTAGTACGCGAAATTCGCGTCACCGAACGCACAGACGGAAAAAAAATGGCAGTCATCACCGTAAACCCAAAAGACAAGGGCGTTGCTATAGGCAAAAATGGCAAGAACGCTGAACGTTTACGCTTTTTAGCAAAACGGTACTTTGACATACAAAACGTTAGCATAACCTAGTTCAGCCAGCGAATACGGCTGACTAGATGCTAACATACTGCTTGTAACATAATTTTTCAAGCTACAACTATAAACCATTTATTCGGTCATTAATCATAGATTACTATGCTTTTGAATAGATAATTTTTATCTCTGAAATTGAAAATTTTATAACTTACATGTGCACTTTAATAAGTGGTAACAAGGGATGACAAGCAGTCCTGAGGATGAAATATATTCCATAATGTTTAGCTCCTTTAAGCATCCTATACGACGCAAAATTCTTCGTATGCTTGACTCTAAACCCATGTCTTTTATGGAGCTCGTAGAAGCACTTGGAATTTCAACACCAAATTTGACCTATCACCTTGAAAGCCTCGGTGATCTTCTCGCTAAACTGGATAACGGCCAGTATAAATTATCTGCCTTTGGTAAAGCTAGCGTTAACACCCTTAAAAGTGTAGAAGGTGTACCTAATGTTGAACCTAAACATGGTTGGTTTTTCTTAAAAAGACGTTCCATTTTTAGTGTAATGTTAATTACAATTATCGTTCTGGCAAGTTTTTCTGGTATACAATACTATCAAAACAGTCAGTTGTCAGAATCACAGAAAATTCTTTATGCAGAAAACCAACAATTGATGTCTTGGGGTATGGGAACAAATAAAGCTGCCAATTTTTTACATAACGTAACACACATTGATACCAAATGTTATACTGTTACCATGCTAAGTAACACTTTACAGTGGCGAACGGACTTTGGAGGAGTATCTGAAGAAGAGGCAACGTTTTCTCTTACAAGCAAAACAAGCAATTTGAACACGTTACTACGTTTTAGAAATGGTCACTTTTCCAGATATGAACTTGTTATGATTGAAAGCTATCCAATATCTACAATTAATGAACCTAACAATTTTCTTATAAATGCTCATTCAATTCTGTCAAATTATAAAACGTACTCCGGTGATGCTTACCTAACAGACATGCTAAACCTTTTAGGTAAAGTTGAATCAACTAAAAGTATAACCGTAATTGATGACAATATGAAACTTTGTGTCACCATTTCTGGCGCAACTGCAGAGTTGCTTTGGATGTACACTGAAAGCGATATAGATTACCAAACTAAAGGTTTACAAATGACTTTCCAAAACAACGTTTTAATTACTATGACTGATGGATATTTCCTATTTCAAAAAGGCGGTAGCAATATTTCTGTATCACAAGAAAAAGCAGTTACAATCGCAGAAAACTATGTAAAAACTTTAACTCAGAATATTGAAGGAAAACAAGTTTCAGGATTTAAAACACAACGACCACCTGTATCCGTTCAAATGGTACCTCATGCACGAGATAACTCTGTAAACCTGTATCCTTACTGGTATGTAGAGCTCCGTCTTGATATGATTTATGCTGGCGGAATAAACATTGTTGCTGTTGGCATCTATGCTGATACAGGACAAGTCGTAGATGCACAATTACAACGCGGAAGTATAGAATTCTAATCACAAACTTCTTTCTCTTTTTTTATGACCTATCAAACATGTTTGCAGTACAACTCATGATGAACAATAAAATATTGCCAGCAGATTGGGTTCTTAACTTTTTTGATGCTTATCATTAATGATTGTGCTAACACTTATATTACATAAAAAGTTCTTTAATTAAATCTTGGAGTGTTATAAATTGAGTTCCCCTTTCCATATTACAGATGACAATTTTGAAGAAACTATAAAAAATAACCCAATTGTTTTTGTTGATTTCTGGGCAACTTGGTGTGGTCCATGTCGAGCATTAGCGCCGACCATAGATGAAATAGCTCAGGAGTATTCTGGAAAAGTTTTAATTGGTAAACTCGATGTCGATAAAAATCCCTCTACCGCTGAAAAACTTCAAGTTCTCAGTATCCCAACGATGGTGCTCTTCAAAAATGGGCAAGAAGTTGAACGACTTGTTGGGCTATGTGTTAAAAAGAACATAACTGCTTTCATTGATAAGCATAGATCGTAAACTGTTTCTTTTTAGCTTTTCATTTTTTCATACATTTTTTCTAGGGTCCAACGAATGCTTGATTTCAATTCTTTTAAACGTTCGTCGTCAACATTGTGTATCACTATTTCTTGAATTGAGTCCTCTTCAGTTATAACGTTATAAGCAAATGCTTTGTTTACTTCTAATTGGTTGTTGCGCACCAACTCTTCATCTTTTTCTTTCATTTTAGTAAGAACTTTTTCTAACAAAAAGTTTTGAAACGGCGGCGTTTTAGCGTTAAACTTTTTACTCTCATCAGGCAATACACGTATAACGTCCTTATCAAAACAGATCAACGCTAATGTTTCATCATTCACGTTTTTTAATGGAAACACATTTTCTATATCATGATGTATCCCTACTGTTGTTCGAGGTGTTATTTGTGAGCGGGTATCCATTAAAGCTTGATTTGTATATTCTTGTTTTGGTAATGCTACCTCTTTTGGCAAATTTGGTGGCGGAATCTCTTTTAGATCTCCACGCTTAAACCCTTTTTCAAGAAGCATAGAGTTAACTATATCTAATGCTACCTGTGTCTCTTTGATTTCACTATTTAATGCTTCAAGTTGGTTTTCTAAACGTTTTTTAAACGCAATAAGAGCCTTCATTCTCTCCGGATCTAACGTCACAAATTTCCCTCATTACAATATCTTTGTTTGAAGCTTATCAGTTTTTAGCTTTTTACTCTAACTTATTTAACTGTAATTTGTTTAAGTTGACTTTGGTACATCGCTACTATTTCTTTTGAATTAGTAGCATCTTGTGGACTCTTGTCTGTACGATATTTACCTGTAAATCTTGGAAAACGAATAGCAAACCCGCTACTTTTACGTATAGCATCCATAGAACACGTGTGAATTGGACTTAACGTAACTTCTGCACCTAAAACTTCAAGAACAACAACTGGTTCAAACCAAACGTCAGCTTCCATCATTGACAAAACCCGTGTATGTCTACGAACAATAACATAACTCTGTAACATTTTATGTAAATCAGCTATGTCTTTTTCAGTAAAACCTGTACCACATTTTGTTGTAGTTTCAAACATGTCCTTCTCTGGATTATACGACGCCAAAAGTAATGCACCATATGCTCCTGCCCGTTTGCCCCTGCCATGAAACGCGCCTACTACAACTAAGTCACATGTGTCTGTCATCTCACTTTTGTAATCTCTCTTGTATTTTATCCATAGCCAACCGCGATTTCCTGCTTGATAAACGGAATCTTTAGTAATGGATTTACACATTAAACCCTCACAGCCTTCTCCTATGGCCTGTTCAAAAAAATCCTCCAACTCTTTGACGGTGTTAACTGTCTTTTGTGTAGCTATCTGCAACTGTACATTTTTGTTTAACGTTTCTTCTAAGGCAGCACGTCTATTTGTTAGAGGTTCACGTGTCAAGTCTTTGCCGTTAACAAATAATAAATCAAAGGCAAATAACGAAATTGGATACTTTTCAATTGCGTTCTCTATGCCATATTTACGTCGTCTATGCATAAGCTCTTGAAAAGGTCTCATATCACCTGTTTCTATATCCACTGCAACGCATTCAGCTTCAAAAATTGCTTCTCGCGCATTTACTTGTTTTTTAATCAACTCTATAACGTCAGGATATTGACTGGAAATGTTCTCTAGACGTCTGGAGTAAAGATTAACGATATTGGCTTGCTTATGCACTTGTATGCGTTCGCCGTCATATTTGTATTCAGCTAAACATTTCCCGTTAAACTTTTCTAAAATTTCCTCGGGTGAAGGCAACCTTTCTGCTAACATTGGACGTATAGGCTCAAAAACCATTATGTGCATATTTTTTACTAACTCTAAGCCCTCTCGTACAAGAATATCTGCTACTCTGCCTAGATCTGAGCAAATATTGTAAGCACGTTCAATTGATCCACGCGCGTCTTTATTGCCTCCGTATGCAATTGCTAACGCTTCTAATGCTGTCATGTCAGCAATACCTAAACGCAGGTTACCTGTAACTGTTCGTATTAGATATTTAGCTTCTTTAGGCGAGGCATCTGAGAGTAAACCCGCTAAAACTGCCGTTTTTGTGTCTACTGCACCTGAACCCGTTGTTTTCGCCATTTTATCAAGCGATTCATAAACGTGTTCAACAGTGAGCACTTTGGAGAAAAACGTTGATTGTTTCTTTTTGGCGAGCTGTATCTCTGTTGCTAGACCAAGATCGCCTGTTTTTTGAAGATCAGCTAATATTTCACTTTCTTTTCTCCCTGAGGCACGAATAAGCGCTTTTATAGCTAATTTCTCTGCTATACCTATTTCAATACCCATAAAATCCGGGTACAATTTACCCTGCGTAAGATAGATAATTTTAGCTACAACATCTTTAGACGTATTTTTCAACAAATCTACTAATATGTCTGTCATTTCAAGACGTTTAGTGGTCGCCTCAATTTTTCCGTAAGCATCAGCAATAATTGCATAGTCCATTCTTTTTTGCCTAATCTATATTGTTAGATGCCCTATAAGTACAACGCCCAAAAATAATGACCATATTGGTTCAAGTTTCCCAAATTGTAAATAAAAAGTGTTTAAGCATTTACTTGGACTTGCTTATTACTATTTTTTGTCTTTAAACGTGTTTAAACTAGATTAATTTTAGTAAAATTGCTTTAGCTGAATATAGTCTGTTTTCTGCTTGTTCATAAATGACACTTTTTGGGTTTTCAATGATCTCTGTTGTAATTTCATAGCCCCGGTGAATGGGCATGTCATGCATTATATAGGCACTAGAATTTCTGAGCAATTCAGTGTTAATTTGATAGGGCATCATTAATTTTATACGATTCTCTTTTTCTTTAGCATATTTTAGATCTGTAAAAAACTCCATATCTACCCATGTGTCAGTGTATACAAAATCTGCATTTGAAACTGCACTTTTCAGATCCAATGTGGACTCCCAAAAACCCGTTTTTTCAGCAGTATTTAAAAGTTCATTATCTCTTGAGGCCTCATTAAAAATTGGGCATACTGTTGTAATCTTTACCCCCGTCTTAGTGCACGCTTCAATTAGCGAATTGGTAACATTATTATGTACGCCAACGTAAACCAATTTTGCTCCTGACAACGTGCCTTTTTTCTCTTTTATAGTGATTAAATCCGCTATGGCTTGGCTGGGATGATATTTTTCATCACAGCCATTGATTACTGGAACATGACTATTTTTAGATATTTTATCTAAATCTGCATTGTAGAGTAGCCTTGCCATGATGCAGTCAACATTGCGCGATAGATAACCTATCTCATCCGATAGATCGGCCATTGCAAAATTTGTGGTTCTCCAATCCAAAAAAAGACCATGACCGCCAAGCTGCGTCATAGCTACCTCAAATGAAACTCTTGTTCTAGTAGACGTTTTTTGAAAAATTAACGCTGACGTTTTTCCATCTAGAGAGTTGACATATTTTTGAGGATAGTTTTTTATCGCTATTGCTGTATCAACTAATTGTATGAGTTCTTGATTAGGCAACTCTTTAAAGTTAAGTAAATGCATCTCTCAGCCTCCGATTGTTAAATTCTGCATAACCATTAGCAATTATAAGGTTTATGTACAATTCACATTGCTCTTTACGCATAACATAGTGTTGCTTCTTTCTTCAGCATGTTACTAACAACTTTTTGTACACTTTACCTTTTATACCTGTTAAACCCTGCGTATCCTCGGTTGAAAAATAAAGTTAGATAGACCACGATTTTAGAGTTGTTTACACGCTCCCTAACAAGGTGTACTGGTATTTTTAATAGATTTTAGTTCTTATTATTTTTGCATTCTTAAACTGAACATGTGCGCTACTAAATCATCAAATCAGACGTATAAAAACACAAAAATCATACAACTACGCCGATAAAACCGACAAGAAAATAATTAAGACTAACATCTAATGTTAAATCGTTATGTTTTGTTTATTGCATTTTAATGTATAATTTTTGTTTGGTTGTGGAAACCTTTTTCAACAAAAAATTTGTACCACAAAGTGATATGCATGATTCTGTTGGTTTCATCAAACAAAGACCCTGCAAGCTTAAATATTGTTGACCAAATCTTACAACGTTACCCCTTTCATAGAGCTCTTGAAAATTTTCAAAGTAACCCTGTTTATACCGCATTTTTCAACAAAAAAGGTGTTACTTTAATTAGGCTAAATGATTCTCTAGTTGACGCGCAAAATCTTCCCGAAAGCTTTCCCGACGCTGAGTTAATTATTTTTGTCTCAAGGCATAGCAGCCAAAGTGGCACACCAACTTTAACGGTGCATCCGCCGGGAAATTTTGCAGGCGCAGATTTTGGTGGTTTACCTCGAACGGTTTCTGTCTCTCCCGCGGCTGCTATGAGTGATACTTTGAAAAAACTTGCGTTTTTCCAACAAAAATTTGGTTTGCTGCGTTATGAAGTGTCTTTTGAGGTTACTCATCATGGGCCTTCTTTAAATGTGCCAACGATGTTTGTTGAACTTGGTAGTTCTATGTCCGAGTGGGTAGATTCTAAAGCGGCTTGTGCTGTGGCTTGTGCTACAATTTCTGCTATAGAAACTTTTGAATTCAAACCCACTCGGGAAGCTGTTATTGGTGTAGGGGGAACTCATTACAACAAGAAATTCACTCAGATGACTTTAAATGGTGAAGTGATTTTTAGTCACATGATTCCCAAATATGCCGTTGTTAACATGGATGCCTCTTTGCTTAAGCATTGTGTTGAACGTAGTTTAGAAAAAGTTTCTGAAGTGTTACTGGATTGGCGTGGTATAAAAAGTGAGGATAAACCTGATTTAATGGCGGCTTTGGATGCGGCTGGGCTTGTTTACCGTAAAATTTAACTTTAAACCTGAAAGTTTAATAATGTAGTCGATGTTAAGGTTTGCATTCTTAAAAGTTACAGCAACATTTATTATTGTAAAAAGAAATCATGAGTGTGCGGTAAATATGGGTATAAAATCATTCCTGGCACAATGTGCGAGAACTTTAAAATTGGCAGTGAAACCTGGACGTGATGAGCTTTGGCTCTCAATAAAAATTAGTGTCTTAGGCATTGGTGTGGTAGGTTTAATTGGTTTTGCCATAAAGTACATTGCATCTGCGTTGGGCGGAGTCTAAAAGTAACTGGAGCTTTCTTAATGCAGAAAAAAGACGAACAACAGCCTATCAAAATTTTTGTAGTAAAAACAACCACTGGGCAAGAACGTAATGTTGCAAGATTAATTGCCACAAAAGTTGAAATGGCTCACATTCCTTTGAAGGCTCTTTTAGTGCCTGATACTTTGAAAGGCTACGTGTTTGTTGAAGCTGATGGGCCACATTTTGTGGAGGAAGCAATTACAGGCATTAGACATGTTCGTTCTCGTATTTCCGGTTTGGTTAGTTTCAATGAAATTGAACGTTATATTGTGCGTAAACCTGTTATGGCTGATCTTGGTGAAGATGACGTTGTAGAAATTACCGGTGGGCCATTCAAAGGTATGCGCGCAAAGATTACTCGTCTTGACAAGTCAAAAGGCGATGTTACTCTTGAACTACTTGAGGCAACATTTACTTTGCCAATTACAGTACATTCAGACTATGTAAAACTTGTAGAAAAAGCAAAAGCATAAGGTGAAACAAAATGGTAGAAAAAAAAGTTGTAGAATTAATCGTCAACGGCGGTCAAGCTAATGCTGGTCCTCCGCTTGGTCCAGCTCTTGGTCCATTAGGTGTAAACATTGTAGCTGTTGTAACAAAAATCAACGAGGTCACAAAGGAATATGCTGGAATGAAAGTTCCAGTAAAGGTTAGTGTCGATACTGAGTATAAGACTTTTGAGGTATCCGTTGGTACTCCAACAGCATCTGCATTAATTGTTTCTGAACTAAAAATTGAGAAAGGTTCAGGTACACCTAATAGTGTTAAAGTTGGTGATTTGTCTATGGAGCAGATAGTGCGTATTGCAAAAATTAAGGCTCCTCAATTGTTAGCGACAAACACTAGTGATGCTGCTAAAGAGATTCTTGGCACCTGTATTACTATAGGTGTAACCGTTGAAGGCAAAGATCCACGTGATGTTCAACAAGAGATTAACGCTGGTATGTATGATCAGCTATTTGGTAGCTCATAATGTTAGGCGAATATTTTTATAACAGAGTTCTAATCCCTCATTGGTTCGAGGCTTAAAAATGCCCTTAGATAACAATACAATATTAGAAGCAATAAAACAGGCAAAGACGCAGTCTGGCGGCAAAAAGTTCAGCCAGTCCCTAGATATGATACTGGACATTCAAGAAATTGATATGAAAGCCCCTGAAGGTAAAATTCAGGAAGTCGTAGAACTTCCAAAACCAACTGGTAAGCCAAATAAAGTTTGTATTATTGCTTCTGGCGAGTTTGCGTTTAAAGCACGTAATGCTCAAGCTGATTTCGTTTTAGAAAAAGCTAATCTTGAAGAATTAGCCGGTAAAAAGAAGGAATTACGCAAGTTAGCAACAGATTATGACATATTTGTTGTTGAGGCGTCTTTGATGCCTTTGGTTGGCCGAATTTTAGGTCCAGTTTTGGGTCCAAGAGGTAAAATGCCTATACCAGTTCCGCTAACTGCTGATATTAACACGATTCTTGTCAGAAACCGTAAAACAGTTCTTGTTCGTATGCGTACTCAACCAATTATCCAAGTATCCTTCGGTACAGAAAAAATGAGCAATGAAGATTTACTTGAAAACGCTCAAGCTATTCTTCGTGTCTTGGACGTAAAACTAAAACGTGGTCTTAAGAACGTAAAATATATGTTCATAAAAACGTCCATGGGCGAACCTGTTAGAGTTAAACCATAATAATAACTGAGGAAAATAAAAATGCCGTCACAACAAGTGTTACAACAAAAAACGTCTGAAGTAGAAGAAATAGTCGATGTGCTAAAAGACTGTAAGTCAATCGGCATCGCCAGTTTACAAAAAGTTCGAGCTTCACAACTACAAGAGCTCAAAAAGAGCATGAAAGGTCAAGTCACCTTTAGAGTTCTAAAAAACACACTGGTAAAACTTGCCTTAGAAGAGATGAAAAAAGCTGAACTAGTACCGCTTGAAGATTATCTTGAAGGTCCAAACGTTTTCATGTTCACTGAACTAAACCCCTTTAAGCTGGCGCTTTTACTTGAAAAAGGTAAAGTGAAAACTTTTGCCAAATCAGGTGATATAGCTGCAACAGATGTAGTTATTCCAGTAAGCAACACTGGACAGCCCCCTGGACCAGTTATAAGCCAATTAAACGCTGTAGGTTTACCAACAAGAATCGAAAACGGTAGCGTATGGGTAAGCAAAGACACCCTTGTTGTTCGTAGAGGCGAACCCATTAATGAGCGACTTGCAAGTGTACTATCCAAACTTGGCATAAAAAGCGTAGAATTAGGCATATCGATGCGTGCAGTTTACGATAACGGTTTGATTATCACTGGCAACCAACTTATTGTTGATGTTCCAGCTACCAGAAGAAGTGTTGAAATAAACAATCAAGAAGCACTCGCTTTAGCACTTGAAATCAGTTACACAAGCAAAGATACAATTAAACCATTACTACAAAGAGCCCACCAAAAAGCAGTAGCCCTCTCAGTTGGTGCAGCAGTTCCAACAAAAGAAACCATTGGCGACATTATTCGTAAAGCAAATGCCGAAATGTCAAGCTTGAGCAGTGCAGTCGAAAAAGTTACACCCAAAGCATAACCTTCTTCTTTTTCCACTTTAATTTTTTGTCAAGTTTTTAATTTACATTTTTGTCTTTTTACTCACATTTAATAGCTTGCTAAAAATTTGTGATGAATTATTTTTATGTTCAATTTGTGACAAAAAATTGAATGTTTGTGCTGCAATTCAGTTATTTTTTTTTGACGTTTATTGAGTTACAAATTAATTTTGAACTGTTTTGGCTCAAACTGCTGAACCTGAGTTTTTGAATTAAATGTCTGACACTACAACGAACAGTGTTACTTAATGCAATATTATGTGAGCTGGTTTGGGTGTTTTTGATAGATATTAATTAAGAAAAGTAAGGCTACGCTATGGTTTTACGGGTAAAATAAGCTGTAATGGATGTAATTTGACGTAGCGTTCGTTGTAGTGCTAAAATCCTGAAAATATAGCTGCAGTTTTGGTAAAAAATGGTGGAATGGTTAAATTAATGGTTTTTTAAGTGTTTTTTAGTAGGTTAAATTGTAAAGAATATAGTTATGTTTTGTGTAATTATAGTTATGTTGTATTAGTGGTAAATGTTTTTTTGTTTTGTAGTTATGTTTTTAATGAATTTTTGTGTTCGGTTACTGCGATATTGTTGTGCTTTACGGGAATTTAGGTAAGTATTTATTTTCTAAATTTTGCTGCTCGGTTAGCAATTAATGTGGCGGTGGCTCCAGCGGCTATACCTGAGTCAATATTTACAACAGCTATTCCAAGTGAACATGATTGCAACATGGCCATAAGTGTGCTTACGCCTTTTTCGCCAAAACCATAACTGTTAGATGTTGGAACGGCAATAACTGGTACGTTAATCATTCCTGCGATAACTGACGGCAGTGCACCTTCTCTGCCTGCAACAACAACAAGTACATCAACATCTTTTTGGACGAAATCTTTTAGAGGTTCTAATAGTCGGTGTATGCCGGCTACGCCTATATCGTATTCTGCGTATACGGTGCAACCCATTTCTTCTGCGATAGTTTTTACCTCTTCTGCTACAGCAATATCTGATGTTCCCGCTGTGAGCAAACCAATTCTACCTCCTGAGGCGGTTATTGTGTAATTTTTGTTTTTAATGGTTACCATTTTAGCTTTACGATTAATTTGGCAAGTAGCATCTGCTGGTACTGTAGCTTTTAGAGCATCAATATGCTGGAGTGTGCATCGGCTTATTATTACTCTACCCGTTACTTGAAGCATTTTTAGGGATATGTCTACTGTGTCCTCTACAGTTTTGTTTTCTGCTAAAATAATTTCTGGTATACCCTTACGGTATTCTCTATTGTAGTCAATTTTAGCTATACCCTCAAGTTCAGCTATAGCTTGCAGTCGGATCAGTTTTTCTGCCTCTTCAATAGTCATCTCGGAGTGGGCTGTTTTTTCTAAAATCTCCCTAAGCGTAAACATTTGATCTTCTTATTGCTCAAGAACCGCAAGTAATATATCGTTTTTGTCTTCTTAAAATATTATCAGGTGAAACAATGACTGAGCTTTCTTCTTCTATAATAGTAATTATTGACTGTCAAACTGCTGGAGTAGCTGGCGATATGTTTTTAGGTGCTCTTTTAGATTTAGGTGCAGATGTTACCAAGGTTACTTGTGCAATTAAACGTTTTGAATCTGCCGAATATGGTTACTCAAACATTAAAGTAGATATTAAACAAGTAATGACTAACGGTTTTAAAGCAACCAAAGTCTCCATAACATCTGATAAGTCGTCATCTAAAAATGGTGTACAATTAATCGACATGATAGATAAAACTGTTCAACACATAGATATTTCTTCTAAAGCAAAACATTTTGCGACAAACACTATACGCTCTCTTATAACCGCTGAAGCCGGTTTGCACGGTGGTTCTCTACATGATATACATTTGCACGAAGTTGGTTTAGTTGATACCGTTGCTGAAATTATCGGTTGTGCAGTTGCAATGGATGACCTTGGATTTTTTAACGCTCAAATATGTACTACCCCCGTAGCCGTTGGCGGTGGTTTATTCAAATTTTCCCATGGTATAACCTCTAGTCCTTCCCCTGCAACGTTAGCTATTTTGCAATCAAAAAATTTTCCCATTAAAGGTGGTCCCATAGAAGCGGAACTTGCAACTCCAACTGGTGCTGCGTTACTTGTCAATTTAACATCTGAAAGCATAAAGTTTTATCCAGAAATGATCCCCACAAAGATAGGTTATGGTGCGGGTGACAAAGTTTTTTCAGAGATTCCTAACATAATACGGATAACCATGGGAAAACCTTTAGAAGCCCCTCTGTACAATGATAACGAGTCTGTAGCTGTTTTAGAAACTAGTATTGATGATGTTTCTGGTGAGGTAATTGGTTATGTGTTTGACCGTTTATTGCATGATGGTGCAAAAGACGTAAGTGTTTTACCTGTGTTTACTAAAAAGAATAGACCTGCCCAATTAATCAAGGTTATCTCTGACTTAAAAGATGTTCAACATCTTGCTAAAGTATTAATTGAAGAAACTGGAACTTTAGGGGTAAGAGTATACTACTGTAAACGATATGTTCTAACTAGAGATGTTTACCTAATTGATCTAACTGTATCTGGGCAAAAGGAAACCGTGAAAATAAAATGTTCAAAAAACAATCAAGGCAAAATAATTCGTTTAAAACCTGAATTTGAAGATCTAAAACAATTAGCCAAAAAAACAGGTTTGCCTCTAAGAGAATTAGCTGATTTAGTTACAGCAAAAGCCCAAAAAACCTTGCTAAGTGACTATGATGGAAACAACAAATCAGAAACTTGAGCTTTTTAAACGCTACATTACAGATATGGGCAAAAACGGGGTCGCTATTGCCTTCTCAGGCGGCGTTGATAGCTCAACATTAGCTGCTATAAGCCATATGTTTCTAGGTGAGAAAGCCGTTGCAATTATAGCACAATCCCCCATTCATAGCTCAGAAGAGTTACAGCATGCAAAAAAAATTGCTGCAGACATAGGCATAAAACTCTATATTACACAAACCAATGAATTATCAAACCCAAATTTCACCTCCAACCCAGAAAACCGATGTTACTACTGTAAACAAGAACTACTCACAAGCATAAAACACTTAGCCTACTCTTTAAATCTTAGAGTTGTTTTTGAAGGCACTAATTACAGTGATCTTAACAGTCATAGGCCCGGGTTTAAAGCAGTGCAGGAAACTTTGAATGTGATTAGTCCTTGGGTAGTAAACAAGTTTAGCAAAGATGAAATTCGACAATTAGCTAAACAGTTGAACCTTAGCTTTTATGACAAACCCGCTCTTGCTTGTCTTGCCTCAAGAGTTGTATTTAACCAAAAAATCACCATAGATGTGTTGGATCGAATTGAACACGCTGAGTCTGCTGTGAAGACAATTTCAGGTGCAAAACAGGTTCGCGTACGAGATCACGATGGGTTAGCAAGAATTGAAATTTCTAAAACAGAGTTTTCTCTTCTATGCAATATAGCCGTTTGGAACAAAATTTCAGAGGCTCTATTAAAATTAGGTTTCACATACGTAACTTTAGATTTACATGGTTACCAGTCTGGAAGTATGCTTAAAACCCTTAAAGAATAAAAGTAGTTATTTTCTATTTTGGGCTGTCTAAAACAATTGCTTTACACATTGTGTTCAAAAAAAGAATAAGGGAGAATTAATAGATGTAGATTAATGTTATGTTTGCATCAGTTGTTGCATTGTCGGTGTTGCCCAGTAGGACCTCTATAGATCCGGGTAGTATTGGGAAATATGCTGTTCCATCAGTGCCAACGGTGACTGTTTGGTTAAAGGTTAAATCGTTGTGTGTGTATGATACTTGGATGTAGGCTGTGTCAGATGTTGTCTCAGCTTGAATTTCAAAATAGCCTGCGTAGCTTACTTTTTCGTTAAAAAAAATTGTTACAGTATTTGCGTCTTGAGTGTATGTTTGGTTATCTACGATTATATGGAGTTCTCTAAGTTCAATGATGTTAGCGTAATTGTTAGTCTTGTTTGTTAAAGTTGCAATTTGGTCTTCATAATTGTACTGTTGGTCTTCGTAGTCAGAAAGTATATTGTTAAGGTTGCCTATTTGATTTTGTAAAGTAGAAACTTGGGTATTTAGGTCAGATATTTGACCTTCTAGTACTTTTGTGTTTTTTTGATTGCCAAAGAGGTTTTCGTTTGTAATTACCACTATAGTTAAACTTGTGGCAAGTATCATACAGATTACCCCTAAAGCTATTGTTACATTTTTCGTTTTAACCATCTTGTTTTCACCTATCTTTTTAGGTGCCTAAATGTAGCGTGTATAAAAAGAAATTTCCCAAATTGGTTCCAACTTTTTTCCTATTTTATGGGAAAACAAGTTGGTTAGTATTTTAGGTTTAGATATAGCAATGTAGTGAGAGCTACAAGTTCAAATATGTCAGGCAGTAATATGAAGGGGCCTAGGCCTGAGACGTAAAATGAGAAGGCTCTTGCTAAAAAGGGGCTTGCAACTAAGTCTTTTAATAGGAAAGTAAACCCGAAAACAATTAATCCAAAAGAAAATTCTGATCTTGTTTTTCGGTACACGCTGATAAACATAATTAATAAAATTATCAGTAATGCTATATTTATAGTGGAAACTATGGAATGTGTAAAATAGAAAAATTCAAAGTCATATCGAATAACCTGAAAATTTTCAGGAGGTGGCGGTCTTATAGGCAAGGGCGCATGTAGCATAGATGTTGCTAAAAACGCTGCAAACAAACCCACCAATACAAGAATCGAAAAAAGTAAACCAATTTTAAATTTTATGCCGCCCTTATTACTCATTTTATTTATCATTATTATGTACCTTTTTATTTATTTTTTCCCAATTTTATTTTTTATTTCTTCAAACAGGTTGTAATTTTCCTCCATCACTTGAGATAGAAAATATGTTACCCCATACTTGTCTCCGACAGAGACTATTAAGCGGTTTTTTTCTAGAACCTCTAAGTGATGTCGCATTGTTTTATAGTCCATGCATAGTAACGTTGCGAATTGGTTTGCGTTTTGTGGTTTGTCTTTTAAGATCTCTAAAATCTTTATTCTAGTTGGTCCGCCGCGTGTACCTGCAATTAACCATCCAAGCAAATACTTTAACGAACGGGCATGACCAGACATACAAACAACCTGTAAAGTTTAACTCCAACTAACAATCATGGGTAATAAACATGTCTTTTGCGTGTGTTTAGTTTGTGCGGCTGCTGTTTTTACTTTAAAGTTTATGTGCATAAATATGGTTGTTAATCATGATTGTTGAATAGTGTTTGTGTAAAAATTTGGTTTTTGATGAAAAATGTGCAGTTTAAAGTCGTGTTTTTCATTGAAAGCTAAACCTGAGTTTTTAATTTGGGTATAATTTGGGTATAATTTTGAAAAATTATTTAATAATTATTTGTGCTAAAAATGAAAGGATGATGAGAGAGACTTTGAATATTTGGAAAAACATGCGATTAAGCAGATGTTCCATAGGTTTCTTTTGTTATCTCAAGTAATGTAGGTGTTAAGTATGGGTTTAGTAAATAGAGCTGTAAAAAATATTTCAAGACGTAAAATTCGAGCGGCACTTGTTATTATTGCGTTAAGTATCTCTTTATCTATTATGATCTCTATCCCTGCTGGTCTTATGGCTAATCAGGAAACAACAAATGCTTTAACTAACAATTTAAGTTCAACTATAACTGATACTAGTGAATCAATAAGTCAGGCGTTAAGCCAAATAGATGTTACGCTGTCTTCGCGTTTTGCTGGTTTTGGTTTTAGGCAAGAGAGTTCTTCATCAGCAGGGTCTCCAAGTGGGCAGATGCCACCAACTGGGCAGGGAAGTGACAGATACGGTGGTTTTGGAGGGGGTGATATAGCAGGCCAGTTTGGTGGAATGTCACAGGCTGGCACACCTATGAATGCGAGTCTCTATGCTGACATTAACAGTATTAAAAATGTTGCAACTGTTGCAGCAGTGCTTGAAGTCTCCGAAGGAAGTAAAAATCAAACCCTTAGTATGATGGGGCAGTCTTTTTCCATGCAAATAACTGATTACATCATAAAGGGTGTTCCGTTAACATCTGAGCTTATAAATAGTTACAATGTTTTGCCTTCAAATATTGTTAAGGGTAGAAATCTTCAATCTGGCGAAACAGGTGTTGTTTTGCTTAGTCAAAATAATTCAGCGTTTTTTAATGCAGGTGTTGGAGATATAGTTAGTATTTTAAATGTTGATTTTACTGTTGTAGGTATTTACGAACCGACGTCTTTTTCGGATAATCTTGTTTTGTATATGAGTCTTTTAGATGCTCAAACTATAACTGACAATACGGACTACATAACTAGTCTTAGAGTATTTACTACAAGCAGCAATACAGTGGACTTGGTTGTTGAAGACATAAGAACGCTTCACCCGGAGGTAACTGTAACTACGGGACAGGAGCGGTTAAACCAGTTGGAATTTATGCAGTCAAGGTATGATGAAACCTTGGAAAGTGCCCAGGCCTCTTTGGCTTCTACGCAGGCAACGGCTATTCAAGAAATTATTGTGGTTGTTGCAGCAACCAGTTTAATTGTGTTATTTGTAATGCTCTATACTGTAAGAGAACGCACTAAAGAAATAGGTACCCTTAAAGCCATAGGATTTAGCAACAGAACAGTTATGGCGCAGTTCATACTTGAAGGACTCCTGCTCAGTCTAATTGCTGGCATAGTTGGTGTTGTTATAGCTAGTTTTGCTGCACCTACTCTTTCTTCTCTTTTGTTGCCAAGTGTCAGCTCCAGCTTTGGACTCGCTGCTGGCGGCGGTGCAGGTGGTTCTGCAGTGGCGGCAGTTAGTACTGTTTCGTTAAATGTTGAGCTTGTTGTGGCTGCGCTTGGAGGGGCCATGGTACTTGGTATATTGGGTACCCTTTATCCAGCGTGGCGAGCAGCAAAAATACGTCCTGCGGAGGCAATGAGATATGAGTGACATTGTGCTACAAATTGAAAACTTGACAAAAACCTATCATTTAGGCAAACAGCCTGTTAAAGCGTTAACAGATCTAAGTTTACAAGTAAACAAGGGCGAATTCATAGCTATCATGGGGCCTAGTGGTAGTGGCAAAACAACACTGTTAAACGTTATTGGATGCATAGATAAACCCACCAGTGGCAGAGTACATCTTGACGGTATAGAAGTCGCAAATACACCTGAGAACAAACTCTACAAAATACGCCAAGACAAAATGGGTTTTATCTTCCAATCCTTTAATCTACTGCCTTATCTTAATGCCCGAGAAAATGTAGAACTGCCCATGGAGAGCAAAGTTGCCAGTAAAACGGAACGTAAAAAACGGGCAAGTGAATTGCTTAGTATTGTGGGTCTTTCGGGTAGGGAAAATCATCGCCCTCAAAGATTAAGCCAAGGCGAACAACAGCGTGTTGCTATAGCGCGAGCATTAGCTAATGAGCCGGCTATTATACTTGCTGATGAACCTACAGGTAATTTGGATAGTCAAAACAAACGGGAAATTATAAAACTGTTGGCAAATCTTAACTTGACAAGAGGCACTACTATAATTATGGTAACTCATGATAGTCAAGTGGCAAATCATACTGAGCGTATGCTTCTGTTAAAAAATGGAAAAATAGTTATGGAAAAAGAAGGATTACATGTAGCTAAAAAACAGAGTCGGTGTCCGTACTGTGATGCTTCTATAAAAGTGGGGGACGAAAATTGTTCTACCTGTGAAAAAGCCCTCTTTGAAACTGATGAGCTATTTGTCAAATAGTTGGTGCGTTTGACGTAGTCCTTTTTCTATTTGTTTTGATATGCGGCGGGGTGGTGGTGTATATGTGAACCGCACTTTTTTTTGGTGTAAAATATGAGTGAAAAATAATTTGCAAATTGTGTTATTTTGATGATTGTATTGTTAAAAGTATGTTGTGGTGTGGAAAATTTAGTGTTTTTAAGTTAATAGTTGTGTTTATTTATTGTTTATGGTTGAGGTTGGTGTTTTGATGTTGGGGTTGCTTGAAAAAGGCAGGTTTAATGGTATTTGTCTCTGTTAAAGCGTAATGTTTATATTCTATACTGGGCCTTCTGATAGAATTCAGCTATAATTGCGCCCCGCAATTTAATCATATGGCGGCGGCTCAACCCCTACCGAAACGGCGTTTGCCTTGCAGGAATGACGGTGTTGGCCTCCAATTGCGGGGACATGTATGTGGACCTGATAAATTAATCTTTAGGTCTGAATTGGGCTTTGACGTATAGAGTGGAATGTTTCTTCCTCCAAATCCAGTTAAGTAAAATAATGCGAGAGAGAATGTAGTGCATATAAATTTATAATATTCGTACCACAAAAAACATGTTGATCCGCAGAAATCAGCACGGAGTGCATAACTCCGGTTGATCCTGCCGGACCCCACTGCTATCGGGATAGGACTAAGACATGCTAGTCGAGCGCCTCAGCCAAAACGAGGCGCGGCATACAGCTCAGTAACACGTGGCTAATCTGCCCTTGGGACAAAAACAACCCCGGGAAACTGGGGCTAATTTTTGACAGGTGAAGAACTCTGGAATGAGTCTTCGTTTAAAAGACTTCACGTTATGCTCGTGAAGTTGCCCAAGGATGAGGCCGCGACCGATCAGGTTGTTGGTGAGGTAATGGCTCACCAAGCCTTTTACCGGTGCGGGCCGTGAGAGCGGGAGCCCGGAGATGGGCACTGAGACAAGGGCCCAGGCCCTACGGGGCGCAGCAGTCGCGAAAACTTTGCAATACACGAAAGTGTGACAGGGCTATCCCGAGTGCCTTCCGCTGAGGAGGGCTTTTACCTAGTATAGATCGCTAGGGGAATAAGGAGAGGGCAAGTCTGGTGTCAGCCGCCGCGGTAATACCAGCTCTCCGAGTGGTGTGGATGTTTATTGGGCCTAAAGCATCCGTAGCTGGCTAAGTCAGTCCCTTGTTAAAACCACCGAATTAATCGGTGGATTGCGGGGGATACTGCTTGGCTAGGGGACGAGAGAGGCAGACGGTATTTTCGGGGTAGGGGTGAAATCCTATAATCCCGGGAAGACCACCAGTGGCGAAGGCTGTCTGCTAGAACGCGCCCGACGGTGAGGGATGAAAGCTGGGGGAGCGAACCGGATTAGATACCCGGGTAGTCCCAGCCGTAAACGATGCAGGCTAGGTGTTTGGACGGCCACGTGCCGTTCTAGTGCCGCAGGGAAACTGTTAAGCCTGCCGCCTGGGGAGTACGATCGCAAGATTGAAACTTAAAGGAATTGGCGGGGGAGCACCACAAGGGGTGAAGCTTGCGGTTTAATTGGAGTCAACGCCGGAAATCTCACCGGGAGCGACAGCAGTATGAAGGCCAGATTAAAGGTCTTGCTAGACGAGCTGAGAGGAGGTGCATGGCCGTCGCCAGTTCGTGCCGTGAGGTGTCCTGTTAAGTCAGGCAACGATCGAGACCCGCATCCTCTGTTGCTACTAGCTTTGTGCTGGGCACACTGAGGAGACCGCCACTGATAAAGTGGAGGAAGGAGCGGGCCACGGCAGGTCAGTATGCCCCGAATCTCCCGGGCCACACGCGAGCTGCAATGGCAAGTACAATGGGTTCCGACCTCGAAAGGGGAAGGTAATCTCGAAAGCTTGCCGTAGTTGGGATTGAGGGTTGAAACCCACCCTCATGAACATGGAATCCCTAGTAATCGCGTGTCACTAGCGCGCGGTGAATACGTCCCTGCTCCTTGCACACACCGCCCGTCGTTCCACCCGAGCGACTCTTGGGTGAGGTGCCGTCTTTGATGGCGGTATCGAATCTAAGTTTCGTGAGGGGGGAAAAGTCGTAACAAGGTGGCCGTAGGGGAACCTGCGGCCGGATCACCTCCTAAGAAAATATCTCAAGCAGAAAAGCTTGACTGGAGGAGCAAGGAGAGCATCAAAGACTCTAATGTCAAAGCCCAATTCTTAACACAGGCAAATGCAATTTAATAGCTGAGTTTCGGGTTTCAAATATTTATTTCTTTTATTGTTAATTGTTAGTTATGGTTGGTTTTAAGACTTAAACGTGTGTTTGTATGAAATAGTTTGTACCTCAAATTCTTAGAGACCGCCCAAAAAGAAGAAAATACCGACGCCGCACGCATATTTAAACTAGCCATGAACGCAGAAGAAGAACACGCAAATAACTACACGATGTACTATCAAATTTCCAAGATACAAACTATATAATCGAAAAATATGCCCACGCATTTCGCTGCGAAGTCTGCAGAGAAGTAGTCATAGAACTTCTCAACAAATGCCCCAGATGCGGCGTCTCAGGCGACACATTTGTCTCATACAACACAAACAAAGACAGATCTAATCTCTTAATATTTGCCCTAATAGCTGTTATACTAATAATTATAATTGCAGCTATAGCGTATTTTTAACCAAACAGACAAAGTAACCGCAACTTTTTGTGCTCTTTCGTTTTTTATATTCTTGTAATCACAAGGTATTCAAAAAGTTTTTCTTAACTCGTCCTGCCTTTACTTTACTTTGAAAATTTTGAAAGCAACATCTTGACCTCAACGTGCCAGATACAAAAATAGTTAAAATAGGCAACAAGAAAAAAGCTAAAACGTTACTCCATACTGTTGCGCAAATCCATAAATATCTATTTTGAAATTAAACTAATTGTATTAGGAGAAAATTGGTATGGTTACATTAAGAGCTTTAGCGCCGTCTTTAACTAGGATAACTGTTGCAGGTGCTATAGGTGGTATGTTACATGTTGGACATGGTGATTGTGATTTAATTGATGCAAAGGCTGTAGAGTTTTCTAGAGCAGTTTTAAATCAATGGGACATTGACGGTGAAGTTATCTGTTGTGAAGGTCCAAAGGATAAAGCTCCTGCTTTTGAGCGACGAGAAAAAGTTGGCACAGGCAAAGGTCCCGCCTTAGAGTTTGTCATAGACCCCGTTGACGGCACAACAGCTGCAAGCAAGGGAAGAAAAGACTCAATATCTGCACTTGCCTGCGCCCCCCAAGGATGCTTCCAAGTCTTACCAGACGATGGTTACTATTTTAAAATAGCCACAGACTACCACAGCATAGACAAATTATCCCTAGATATGAGCACAGAAGAAATCGTGCAAACCATAGCTAAAGCAAAAAATATTCCTATAGAAAAATTTGTTGTTATAATGTTAGACCGTGAGAGACATAATGAAATCCTAAAATCCCTACGCCACTTAGGCGTAAAAATTGTTCTCATCCCCGACGGCGACATCGTAGGTGCCATAATTGCCGCCACACCGAACTCTGGCTATGACCTACTAATAGGCGCAGGCGCTGGACCCGAAGCCACCATAGCAGCAACAGCAGTAAAATGCCTAGGCGGAACAATGATAGTAAGAGTCTGGAACCCAAACAACGACCCAGAACGCATAGAACGCTTAAAACAAGCAGGCGTAAACACAACAAAAACATACAACGAACACGAACTAGCAAAAGGAAACGAACTAGTCTTCGTAGCCTCAGGCGTAACCAAAGGTGAAATCCTAAACGGAGTGCACCTAACAAGTGAAGGCGCAACCGTAAACTCTATCTGCATGCGACTACCCAGCGGAACCATAGAAAAAACTGAAACAACCCTAAACTTCAAAAACCACCCCATATACAAACACCTCCAAAACCAAATCTAACACAATTACTACCTTTTTCTTAACAATACACACCTTTCTGCGAAGTGAAAGGCTATATTTCAAAATCTTTAAGATAAGTAGTCTATGAAACCTATGTGGAAGCTAAAAACTCTTACCAGTGGCGAGAGAAACAAGATATACACACAACCTAAAATCCCGATCTTTTATACCTACAATAAGTAAAAAGCTTAAAAAACCAGTTAAACATTATTTAGAGTTTAAAAAAGACAGTTATTGTTATTGTTGTAGGTATAAATTTTATACCTACACAAACATGAAAAAATTGTTGTTTTAAGTCTTTATCGCTATTTTACAGTTTTTTCAGACACTTTGGGTAGCGTAGGTATAAAAATTCGGGAATTCAGGACACAATACCCTAACCCGGTTGAACCAGAACCAAAACTAGTTTTTTGAAATTAGAAAAACATAAAACCACCTACAGAGCATTTGAATCTATGGGTTCAAATGACAACATCATCAATTCTTGAACGTTACAAATCACAAATAGCTGGAACTCTAACATGCTTTGACAGAATAAGCATATCAGGAACCATACCCAGAGTCTGCTACCCCGAAGGCATGGCACACCACATAACAACCAAAGGAACACGCTTATTTGACTACCATATTTCGTAGAACCACTGCAAGAAGAAATACGTACTACCGTGTAACATCTAAATGTTTACTTATGTGTGTATGGTACTGTTCCAAATTTACCATGCCACACACCTGCGATAGTATAAAGTTTTAGTTGTTACAGAGTAGTACCAACACAAGAAAAAATAGCAAAGAAAACAGAATAGAAATTGAGCATATACGCTCCAAACACGCTTTCCGAAAAGAAGACTGCATAAAAGAAATTCTAACAAAAAGAGGAACCCATGAGGGTATAGTACATGTTTTCTCAGTGATGGAACCCTGTCCAGCCTACACTTCATGGCGCGACAAGCAAAGCGGCAAAACTATTCTGTGCTACAAACGGCAAATGTCTGCATTGCTATTTTTACTTTATAGATAAAACCTTTGGTTTATGTTATTTGTGAGTACCCGCATGGGTGCCCTTTAGATTGCAATTTTACTGTAACGGTTATAATTATTTGTCAAACAAGTTAAAGGGGTAAAATATTGGGTGTAAACGGTTAGATAACGTTTTTCTTTCTTTTGATGGTTGGATTAAGGTTCAAAGTTTTGTTGATGGTTTCTCAGTGGGGGTGTTGTATGTGGTTTTGGATTTGTGGGCCAAAAGCTTTGTCCAATATTGTATCATTTTGGGGATGTAAAGTATCATTGAGTGTTATGCAGTGTGAATTGGCTTTGGATGTGGTGTTTTATTGTCAAAAGTTTTGGTTTCTTTGTATGATTGTTTGGTGTGTGTTGTGGTTCATGTGGTTAAGTGTGATAATGTAGCCACATTTCTTGGTCGTAAACTGGGTGGGCATTACAAAGATGAAGTGGGGGATGATTTTCATACGTGTATTATGGGGACTTGTGTTAAGCATTATGTGGGTTTTGTTGTGATAAAGATGTATGATAAGGGTGGGGTTGGTGTTGCGTGTTGAGGCTGCGGTTAATGTTGTGGGTTTTTTTCGTCGTTATCGGGAGGTGGAACGTAGGGGTGGTTTTTGTGAGGTGAAGTGGGCTTGTATGTAGAAGTC